>PPCM01000768.1_pt1 | contig 20661 bp, 25 predicted proteins | sample 1555541 | NCBI WGS metagenome assembly PPCM01 (sample SAMN05284479, study PRJNA326546) | Marine sediment metagenome, whole genome shotgun sequencing project. | isolation source: marine sediment | place: Germany: Wadden Sea | collected 2012-09-05 | reverse complement strand
CGTCAGGTTTAAAGCCCAGAGCATCTTTTGAATCTTTAAAGACTTGCTGGATTGTCCGTGTTGTAAGAGGTTTTCCAGTTGAAGGATTAGCGAAAAGGTATTCAGATGGTTTATATAATTTATAGTACTTGCGAAGTGCTTTTAGGTTGTATTCAGAGAGTAAGGTATATCTTTCTTTCAAGCCTTTACCTGACCTGACACGAATAGACATAGAATCAGAATCAATGTCGGAACACTTGAGCTGAAGAAGTTCTCCCACACGAAGTCCGGCAGAATAACATGTGATGAGCATGGTGCGGTGCTTGAGATTAGAAACGTGAGAAAACAAAGCACTAATCTGTTCAGGAGAAAGTGCAACAGGAAGCTTAGAAGCTGTTTTAATGCGTGGAATATGTTTCATATCCCATACACGAGCCAGTGTTGTTTCAAAGTAAAACTTCACAGCACTATACATGCTATTAATGTAAGATCTGCTGAGTTTTCGAACCGAAATGCTGTGATGTAAGAAAAGACGGATCTGTTCATAATCCAGATCCTGCGGTGGTATACCGAAGTGATTTGAAATGTACTTTACATTCTTGAGGTAAACGGCAACGGTTTTGTCGCTAAAGCCCCTCAGCTCCATATCCATTTTCATTTTTATAAGAGATTGATTCATAATAAAACTCCTTTCGTTTAATAACAAAAGGATATATGAAGATGGAGGGTTAGCAAATCATTACGTTATGTTACCGCGCAAGCGGTTTTGTTCAACACGTTCATTCCTTACAGATACCTTGTAAAGACAAAACTTGTGTTATAGTAGGCAATTCTATTCGATATCAAAGAGTACATACGTTAACAAAGTAGGTTGCTAGGACTTTTTTAAGTTAAAATTAAAGCAAAATTAATTCTCTTAAATGATTAGAATGCCAATGTATATTTTCTAGTGTGAGGAGTAAATATGAAAAATAACATTATATTAATAGGCCCAATTGCAGCAGGTAAATCTACTATATGTAAAGGTATTGCTAAAAAAACTGGATTAGAACATGTTGATGTAGATAAGCTACGAGCTGAAATATATCCTGAACTGGGATACTCAGAGGAAGAGGCTTTAGAAAAAGAAAAAATGGATGGTATTAAAGGGTGGTACATGTATCAGAAACCATATGAACTTGCTATCTCAAAAAAATTATTGCATGAGAGAGAGAATTCAGTTATATCATTTGGTGGTGGCCATAGTGTGTATCATGATGAAATGCGAATTAAGGAATTTACTGAATTAATGAGTAAAGAGCCTTTTGTATTTATGCTTACTCCTTGTGAGGATGTTGAAACTGCCACTCAAATTTTAGACAGAAGAATTACGAATAATGATGAGAAAGAATTGAATCCTCTGTTTGTAGGCTCAGAGACTAACAAAAAAGTAGCAAAGTATATTATCTATACTGAAGGAAAAACAATAGATGACGTGATAAAGGAAATCTTATCAATTTACATGAATGAGGATTGATTCTTGAGTATTATATGAGAGAGTGACTCCTGATATAAGCAACTACAAGCACACCATAACCAGATTAACATTAACTTTGGTTATGGTGTTTTATATTACATTTATTGTATAATATTGTCTTATTTAGCTTGGTAATGGATTTGCTATGATAAACTTGAGTAAATGCATTTTTGCAAAGAGAGTAGTGTGAATGAACAAAAAACTTCGAGTCATTATATCATGTTTTTATGTATAGGTCTTGAAAACAGTGGGTACTTGAACTCATACAGATCAAAGAAGCGTGGATTCATTTCGTTTATGATTACGAATAGCCTAGGAGGCAATTATGATTATATGGTTAAACGGCTGTTTTGGAAGTGGAAAAACAAGTGTATCTGAAGCATTGTTGTCTATGATTGATAAAGCACATATATATGATCCTGAAGAAGTTGGTCAGTTTATTAGGTCGAACCTTCCAGATGGCAAACAGTACAGTGACTTTCAAAACCATCCCTTATGGAGAAAAATGAATTATGAAATTCTCTTATATACGGCCCAACAGTCTGAATCACATCTTATTGTTCCTATGACACTTGTGAATGGCACTTACTATAACGAAATAATTGGCAAACTCAAAGAGTCAAATGTTGATATTCAAATGTATTCGCTCATAGCAAGTGAAGCCACTATACATAAAAGACTAAAAGAACGTGGTGACCAAGAAGGCGCATGGTCTTATGATCAAACCTCAAGATGTGTTGCTTACTTAAATGAAGAAGAACATTCTATTAAAATTGATACTGAGATTAATAGTGTTCAGGACATTGCTCAGTGGATATTAAAAGATATAGAAGAAAAGGCTTAATCTGGAGGGATACCATGTATAGTGAAGTTAGTTATAACCTTGCAGAAAGAAAACTGATCATTAACAATCCTTACTGTTTCCTTATGGAGTTAAAATACTGGGATATTGAAAACATACTAGTAAATTTAAAACGTGCTATAGACTTCAACGATCTTGCTCAATTGTATGAGATGGTTATGCAAACAGCTGCTGATAATAGCTTAAACTGGGATGGGCTAATAACCAACGAAAGAAATATTAAAGCAAATAACTATTTAAACAGTTTGGATTCTTGTCTTCGTACTCTAACACGTGGCCAATATATTGACTGCAAATATAGAACCAAGTTTAATGAGAGAAAAGATGTTACCGCAATCAAGATTGTTGACCTTAAACTTCTCAAAAAAGGAAAGAAAACACTCTTAGACATTGATCAATTGAAAGGTATAGATATAGATCATCTGCTAAAAAGGTGTTTATCAGCCTATAAAGAATATGCACTCACTACAAATGTATTAGAGTTAGACAAAGAAAGCATCACACATGATTTTGAGGAAATGACTAGGTCAGTTTCAAGTATCCATATTTTTCAGTTTAACAACTATATCAAGAGAGATATGGAGTTCAATTATTACAAAGGACAATTCGAAGTTAATGATATCAACAAGCTTATAGAGTTCATAAACCGTTATAACAATTTTCAACTTGAGAGTTTTCTTAAAGATTTCTTCCACCGTTCAACAATTGAAATCTATGATCTTAAAGTCATTTTGAATGCACTAGTGACTGATCAAATGGAATCCGTTTATAAGTTCATGGAACAAGACGATCTACTTAGACATATTGCATATTTAGTGAATAAGGAATATGTAAGAATGGACTATTCATATAGCAGCACAGATCAACATCCTTTCATCACAACAGTAAAGATACACGCCTATGTAGTAACAGAGAGCGGTCATGCTTACCTAGAGAATGACTGTCTTACTAAAATGAAAAATAGTAGTCCTATAATTCAGGAAATAAGAAGTGCACTCCAAACTGGTGTTAAAGAAAAAGATGGTAAAAGTTACTTTCACGGCAATGCTTATATAAAGAACTTCATACGTTTTAAGAGCCATTCTGATAAGTAGTGCAATTTCATACAATAAAGCCATCCTCCAACAGGTTATAATTCTTATATACTTAGACCAGTTGGAGGATTTTTAATAAATAGAGTGAGGTGAATCAAGTGAATTACATGAGTAAAGTGACAAGTAACAGTCAGAACTATGAACTGATAGAAGTGAAAACTGGAGGGACACATCAACATGCTTATAAGCCACACCTCCACACCGAGCTATCAATAGGTATTATAGAAAAGGGCTCAACTATATTAACAATTAATGATACTGATTATATCTTCGTAGAAGGAGATGCAGTCGTTATAATGCCTAATGTGGTTCATAATTGCCAACCAGTTGATATTGATAACTGGGCATTTACAATGATCTATTTAAGCGATTCCTATAAAGATGCATTGGTAGAGACCTTAAGTCCAGATTTTAAGATCGGTGTTAAGAAGTTAGGAAACGATGAGTATAAAAAGATTAAAACGCTGGCAAATGTTATTAAACATTCAAGTGATCAAAACTTTCAAAAGGAAGTAGAGATTGTAGATTGTCTTAACGAAATAATAGATTCAATTGATCATATAATTATGGTTGAGTTAGATACAACCATTGAGCTTATAAGAAAGCACATAGATGATAATTACCAAAGCGATCTCAGTTTAGAGACACTCGAGCAAAAATTTGGAGTCAATAAGTTTAAGTTAATTAGACGATTTAAGAAGCTCTATAACATAACCCCAAGCGCATACCAATTACAACTTAAAGTGGACTATGCGAAACAAATTATAAAGAGAAAATTAGAAAAGAATAACATAAAAATGATAAATGACAAAATTGAACTTGTAGATGTGGCAATAGAAGCTGGCTTTTATGACCAAGCACATTTTACTAAAGAGTTTAAGAAAGCAACTGGGTTCACACCCAAACAGTATATAGATCAAAAAGATAGGGGGATAAAATGAAGTGCGTAATGATAGTTGACGAAAATTTGCCCAGGGGTATTATAGCCAATACTACAGCAGCTCTAGGTATTAGTTTGGCAAGTCAAGAAAACGGCCTTGTTGGAAAAGAGCTAAAAGACAAAGACGGCAGAACACATGAAGGGATTACAAACATTCCAATTCCAATACTTTCACTCAGTTCAGACGAAATTAAGAGCATTTATGATAAGTTAAAAGACAATACAGATGACGATATTCGTGTGATAGGTTTTAATGATGTTGCTCAGAAGTCACACCATTATGACGATTATGAGTCGAAACTACTTCAGTCACATAAGGATGACATTGGTTACCTAGGACTGTGTCTATACGGATCTAAAAAGAAGGTAAACAAGTTAAGCGGGAACATTAAAATGCTCAGGTAAGATAATTAAGAGAATGAATACAAAAAAGCTTTTGCAAGTGTCTAATTGAAGGAGGACATTTGCAGAAGCTTTTTTATGTGTAATAATAGTTTGCCGAATATCCAGTTTGTATAATTTTTCAATATTAAATACTATATGGTGATATTGTGGTAGAATTGTAAGTGTTTAGAGTAGTCTTGGGTGTATAGTTGGGTTAAGTTGAATATAGTAATGTTTATGAAACGCAGCGTTGTGATAATAGAATAATTTTCTGTTATTGTGACTTGGATTGTTGTAGTGTTTGGTGTTGGGGATTAAGGAGTTATGGGAAATAAGATTGAAGGTCAAATATATGAAACTATTTTATGAGAATATCAAATCAAAAAATACTGTATACTTTGGAGCAGCAGATTCATTTGTTGTAACTAATGAACGTTTAAGAGTAGATTACTTGTTAACTAATCTAAAATATGCAGTTTTACTTTACGACTTAATTGTATTTCCAGCAGCATTTTTTTGGCAATCCAGCTCTATGCAACAGGTATTAGCTAGGATTGAACCACTTATTCAATGTGGTCAAATCGTACCTTCGATACGAAATGCTAGAACTACAAACGATATATATACATACTTTGAAATGAGGTTAAGTGAAACTAGTTCACTTGTTAATGATCCAGTATATAAAATAAAAGAGATTTCAACTGAAATTGCGCGTCCTGTTCATAAGGAAATCGCTAAAGCGTTAGATAAGAACAAAACAGTATATCATCAAGGCTCAATCTCTGTTATGGCTAATTACAAATTAAAGTGGAAGCGAGATTTACGAAATGAATATGATTCAGACTCCTTGAATAGAATTATATATCAGCATTTAGGCAATAGAGATTATCAAGAATTGCTTAAAAAAATCGAAAAAATATCTAACTCAAATAAGTTTTCGAGAAGTTATATTGTTTCCGAAATTTTGAAGTTAAATATAAGCAAGCCGTTGCAATGTGAAATAATTAGAAAAGTAACAGAGATTTTTCTAAATGCAAGTGCTGAGTCATCAAATAGCGAGTTAATCACAACCAATAATTTAGTTGATAGATGGGCGAAGGATAATACAATAAAACCTTCAAATATCAAGTTGTTTGCTGAGGCTTTGAAGTATGTCGGTATTAATCAATATCATATTAATGAGTTAACATCAGAAGAAATAATGATGATGAAGCTTAGTCCAGAGTTTCAAAGTTTTAAATCGAAATTTTTGGAGTTAGTGAAGTGTTTAGGAAATGAAGAAGATGATTTGATTAAACATCTGGATGCCTTGTATTTCAAAGAAAGACGAAATGAAAGCTTATATCAGTATCGACATGCTCCTGTCAAACTTATTAAATATGTATCTGGCGTTTGGTTTTCAACTTATCTTGGGAATTTATTGACAAATCCTGAGTATGTTGTTGATTTAGGAAAATTTATTACAACTGGTTCAGTAACTAGCTTGGTTCATTTAACCGAACGTTTAGGTAATGCTGATTATCAGATAAGTAAAACTGGAATACTTGACTTTGAAAAGTATATTGTACGAAAACAGTATAGTACAGACTTAAGGAGGCTATTATTAAATGGACGAGCTGTTTAGTCTGTTCACAGAATATGAGTTGAAAAAGCATACTAATAACGAACTTACATATAAATATTCTAATAACAATATTGTTAAAATCAATGGTAAGAAAAAGAGTATTGTAATTGGTAAAGGATTAGGACTTAAGGTAAATACTCAGTTGGGAATGAGTGATTTAGCAAATGAAATAATTGAGCTTAGAAAGATTGAGGAAATTGGAAAACTTGATTTTGGTCCAGATAGCATGATGGATTTAAGTGTGGTGAAGGGATCAAGACCGTTATATAAATCAATTATTGATAGAATTGGAATTCCTGTAGGAACAATTCCTTATTATTTATGTTTTGACAGTGATAAGGGTTTGGACAAAGCTAGATTAATTGAAGAGATTATTGAACAAGCTGAAAATGGAGTTGGATTTATGACGCTTCACTTCACAGCTAACAAAGAATTGCTTAAATTAGCAAGTCTGACTCGAAGAACTCCTGTTATAAGTAGAGGTGGTAGTGTAATCCTTCGAGATTTAATCCGTAATAATAGAAATCAAAATATTCTATTTGAGTTGTATGATGAAATTGTCAAGATAGCAAATAAATATGATATTGTTATCAGCGTTGGAACAACCTTCAGGCCAAGTCATGTAAATCAAGCACTGGATAGTGTACATTTACAGGAATTAAAACAACAAGAAGTAGTAATAAAGAAACTCATCGCTAGTGGTGTACGCGTTATGCAAGAAGGAATAGGGCATTCGACATTAAATGCCATAAATAGCTACTCTAATAAGTTAAAAAAGGGTAGTATGGTTCCATTTATGCCATTGGGACCAATTCCATCTGAGAGAACGGTAGGTATGGATCATATCTCAGCTGCAATAGGAGCATCGTATATGGCACAATTGGAATGTGCAGATTTAATAAATACTGTTACTGCAGAAGAACACACAGGTGGAATTCCAAGTATCAACTCAATTATTGAATCAATAAAAACTATGAATGTTGTTAAAACTGTCATTAATGATTCAATGTTTGATCATTTTTTGAAAGAGGAAGTATCTACCATTAGAAAAAATTGTATGATTACATCAAAAGATAGTTTGGAGATTGGCTGTATACGCTGTGGTGATTTATGTCCATATAAGTTGATAAATACTTCAATCTAACTTCCTATAACACGGGGGTGTCCCGACATTCGCTTGGTTAAACAAAGTGTTTGTGTATATAAGAGTTTTAGGTGTTGCACAAACAATGGTTTGAACCGGGTGCGAACGATCGTGAACCCCGGGAATGTTAGGTAACATTTCAAACGAAAGGAATGATTAAATGATTAGTTGGTTGAATATTAATCAGGGATTTGTAATGAGTCTTTTAACAATGGTTTATGTAATCGCAACCATAATTATCGTTATTTATAACAGGAAAGTAATTGATGAAATGAAACAAACTCGTGAAGACGAGTCAAGACCTTATGTGTTTGCAAATTTACATAAGGACCCGAGAGATTCAATGTTTAGTCTTGTCATTAAGAATTACGGAAAGAGTGGTGCGAGAATTAAACGAATACATTTTGAACCAAAACTGAAATTTGTAAAAAACGAAATGCCTGATGATTTTATGAAGGGAGTAGTTCTTGCTCCAAATCAAATGGTACATTTTCTCATTGGTGAAAGAGCGTCTGATACATATTTGAAAAAGTATATTGCTCAAGTATCTTATAAATCTGTAGCGTTAGGAAATCAAAAAAGTTACGATGATCGGTATGAAGTTCTGACAGACTACGCATCAAACATGGGCTATGCCAATGTGAGTAACTCGAATACATCTAAAAGTGAGACCGCTTTAATGAATATTGCAGCCGAACTTGAATCTATAAGATTCAATACTCGATAAATGAAAAATATGGTTGCCGCTAATTGTTTTGCTGATTGTAAAAAGGGTTTTTTCATGTATTAGCGAGTGCATGTACATTTATCTACTATACGGTAACTTAATTTAAATGTTTTTAAGAGAAGATAGTTAAAGGGAGGTAACATGAAGTTAACTGGAATTGTAGACATATATAGGGATATGAAAAATCAAAGCTTAAATAGATGTCAATTTGAGTTTACTTATGCAAAACTAGATTTTGATGTAATATTGAAAATTGATTGTAATCCATTCATCTTAATGTTTGGTGTCAAGATCAATAATGAGTACTTTGAGATTCCATTAAAGAAAGGTTTTGAAATAGATCCTTCATTTGATAGTCAGACATATAATATGTTGGTGAAATTGTTTGATTTTTCGGGCAAGTCATTTGAGCCATTCAAACCAATCCATTTCTTTAAAGCTTTAAATGAAAGTATACCTAAAAAAATGAAACCAATAAACAAATATAGACCTATCGTAGTGGCACGGTATAAACGTGTTGTTGATGAAGCTGACAAAATTTACTTTAAAGGTTGGATTAATCATGAGGAACTTAAGACTAGGAATCCTGAGTATAGCAAGAATGTTACACCTGAAAATTTAGAGAAGACCAGAACGTTACTAAGCGAAAAAGCGTATATACGTTGTAAAGAAGATAATATTAGTTCAAAGTGGACAGATATCCCAAGTAAAGAGAAGCTGGATGAAATTAATAAGTATGAGCAAATGTAAACTTCGTTTGAAACATCACCTAACACTTAGCGGTGTTTCCGCAGCCCCAAAAATAAACGACTCAAATAAGAGTCGCTTAGGAATGCTGAAACACCGTGTTGGACGAAGCCGGTTCAAAAACCTTAGGGTTTGGCATAATCATCATAGGTGTAAAAAATGAAAAAATGGTGTTAACGAAAGCATAGTTCGAGTCATAAATGCCGGAAAAATGACGCAAATGGACACAGCTTCCCCCTCCCCATGAAAAGCCTATTCAGTTGCAGTATATCAAGTAGGTATTAAGGGTCGAATCGTTCCATTACAGTCAGGACAACATTTTAGAGAGATCGTCATAAAGAGTTCAATAAACTCAGCAGTTGAAAAATCTTTTGATGTTTTAGTGGGTAATAGCCTCATAAGTTTTCTGCAAAGAGCAAGTTTAGTCGGTCGGTTTCGGCCAGCTAGAAAACCGTAGTGTCTGATCTTAACAAATCGTTTAGGAAGGACATGCATGAGAAATCTGCGGATAAACTCAGGTCCCGAGAGTGTCATAATCTTGGATTTTCCAGAATCGCGGTTGTCTTTGTACTTAAAAGTGACCCCTTCAGAGGAAACTTTAAGAATTCGATTATTGGCTATGGCCACGCGGTGTGTGTATTGACAGAGATAGTTGATCACATGGGTAGGTGAATCAAAACTCTCTTTAATGGAAACAACGAAATCTTTGAGATAAAGCCAGTCGAGTAAAGTCTGGATATTTGAAAGTCTCAGAGGCTGCTCCTGATTGTTCAAGTAGAGCCGTTCACGCCGGATCAAGTCTTTAAGACCTTTTAGAAAAATACCTCTGAAAGTATCTGCAAGCGTCATTGCTTTCCAGACCGATTTAGAAATGTAAGAACTAATTTATAGTGAATGAAAGTGGTTTAAATCAACCACATAATAGCAATTCCCAACCTGCCCTTGTAATTACATATTACAGGGGTTTTTCACAATCAAAATGTTAGAATAGAATATGCATAAAGACATTGTGGAACATGTAACCAAAGGTTTGGGTTTTGGAGATAAGAGAGAAAGGTTGATTGCAAATGGATAACCAAATTAAATACGTACATACCAACTTAATAGCTGATGATTGGAAGAAATTATCAGAGTTCTATATCAAGGTATTTGACTGCAAACCTATTTATCCTGAAAGAGATCTTTCTGGAGAATGGATAGATAAAATAACGGGAATACACAAAGTTAACATAAAAGGAATACACTTAAAGTTGCCTGGAGTAGAAAATGTAACTTTAGAGATATTTGAATACACACCTAGAGACGAACAAGAAATAGAGAATACAATAAACCGAAAAGGTTTTGGACATATAGCATTTCATGTAGATTCTGTTGAAGCTGTTATGGCAGATGTTACGAAACATGGTGGAAAACAGTTGGGTGAATTGGTTAGAAAAGAATATGAAGGAATTGGTGTTTTAACAGTCGTATATGTGACTGATCCAGAAGGCAATTTCGTTGAAATTCAGAATTGGGCTAAATAATAGCCATTTAAGTGTCAAAAAACAGAAAATGGCCTCTCCAATAATTGAAAAGAACCTCTTGTTTAAAAATGGGCATAACTCATTATATAGTTTAACATATCTTGAAATATAAGTCTAATAATTTTTCTGGGTACGTGGTAGAGTATAAGTCATACCAACAAACATAGACAAATACGTGGAGGCTTATATGAATGGATTTAACAGGTTAAAACATAATTTTTTATTGTTTTCAATTGGTCAAGGAATATCGAAACTTGGGAGTGCACTGACCTATTATGAAATTTCATTAGAAGTACTAAAAACTTCACAAGATATGAGAATGTTTGCCTTGGCTTTATCATTAAAATTTATTCCTCAAATTGTATTGTATCCCGTAGCGGGAACATTTGTTGATAGAGTGAATAAAAAGAAGTTAATGATGATCATAGACTTGTTGAGAGGCATGTTCTTGGTCATGAGTACATTAATTATAGTGAATAACCCATCAGTAAAAGGTTTAATGATGTTCATAATTATCATTGTTTTATCTTTATTCGAAGTATTATATAATCCTGCATCGAGTGCTTTGATTCCATGTATTTTTAAAAGCTCTGAATTAATCAATATAAATACAACTCTCTCATGGATTAACTCAGCGGCAACTGTAATAGCGCCGCTTCTTGGCAGTGTAATGTATTTGAAGTTTGGAATAGCACGTGTTTTAGCAATTGATTCTGCTACGTACTTTATCGTAGGATTTCTACTCCTGCATGTTGTGGTTCTTAATTTGAACATACCAGGTAAATCAAGTAAGGGTTGGATAAGTGAGTTTAAAGTTGGATTTGAAATTATATTGCAAAATAAAGACTTGAGACTGTCTACAATTGCAATAGGTGTTTCTAGGTTCTTTGTGAACTCGTTTTATTCTATTGGCGTACCGGTAATAATTATTCAGTTTTTTAAAGTAACTGAAGTCATGTTGGGTTCAGTTCAAACAATGTTGATGATAGGCGCATTAATGTCACCTCTGGTGGTGTTGACTCTTAGGAGTAAGCCGAATGTTCTGGATTCTTTATTAATATGTAGAGCAGGAAAACTTGTACCTTTTAGCTTATTGCTTGTTTTGATCTTACCTAGTGTTCAATATACCTTAAAATCAACTCCGGCATTATTAGTTGTATTTCTAGGTGGAATTTGTTTATTGGGTTCATTGTTTAACTCAGCTGGATTCGTATTTCTGAATACGTATTTTCAAAGAAGAGTTAGGGCGGATTACTTGGGCAGATTTTCTGGTGTTAGATTTATGATATATTCGATTACTGAACCATTAGGCATGAATTACTTTGGCTTTTTATACAGTAAAGGGTCAATCAATTTACCAATCATTTTAGTCATTATAGGTGTCTTAATTGAAGTGATCCTGATTGGTTACGTAAAAAAGGAAAGTAGAAAAAGCTATCCCAAAACGAATGCAAATGATAGGATTTCTACTTTAAAATCATGTACAATCGTATATATAAAGGGGTGGGGTTAATGAACTTATTGAAAATCAATGAAGCTATAACATATATTGAGGAAAACCTAACATGCGAAATTAATATGAATGAAGTTGGAGAGATTGCAGGGTGTTCAGCATTTCATTTTAGGAAAGTGTTTATATATTTGACAGATATGAACTTGAATACATATATCAAAAATAGAAGAATGACCCTTGCATCATATGATTTACAAAGTTCTGATGTTAAAATTATTGATCTTGCAGAAAAATACGGTTACGAATCCACTACTGCTTTTAATCGTGCGTTTAAGAATGTTCATGGAGTAGCGCCTAGTAAAATTAGGCATAAGAATGTATCACTGAATTACCATGAACCGATTACATTAAATATTGAAATCACTGGAAACAGACAATTTACTTATAAGATAGAAAAGAAAGAAGACTTTCGAATTATTGGCGTAAAAGAAAAATACAAAGTGAACATTGAGGAAAACTTCAAATCTATTCCCAATCAGTGGTTCAAGGCCATGATAACAGGAAAAATTAAGAAGCTGCTAAATCTAAATAATGAAGTGGATAAAACCATTTTAGGTGTGAGTGTTTTTGATGATGAAAACACATTCGACTATTATATTGCTACTAAAAGTAATATGGAACTACCTCGCAATTTTTATGAGTTTACAATTCCAGAAGGAGAGTATGCAGTATTTGAGTGTATAGGTGCAGTACCTAAAGCACTTCAAGAGCTTCAGAGAAATATAATTAGAGACTGGCTCCCTTCGTCTGGTTATGAGTATGCTGATTTACCCGATGTGGAAGTGTATTTTGAAGGTGATAGAAACAATGCGGATTATAAATGTGAAGTGTGGTTACCCGTTATAAAAAAGAATTAGGAGGATACTTTGGATAAATTAAAGCATACTTTTGAAGAGTTTATACTAAATGCAGGTAAAGATGATCAAGCGTTTTATAAACGTATTAATCAAGCAGTAACAGAGGCTGGTTACCAATCTAAAGTGGAATTGAAAAAATCGGGTTATGCCGTTTCCTATGCAAATAAAAAGAAAAAAAGAACTTTACTAAACTTTGTTTCAAGAAAAAAAGGGATTTTAGTACGCGTATATGGAGATCACTCAGAGGAATATATACAGTATTTTGATTCATTGCCTAATAGTATGAAAATGGAAATAAAAAAAGGACAAGACTGTAAAAGATTGCTCGACAAAAATGCCTGTAATTCTAAGTGTAAAAAAGGCATCAATATAGGCCTTAGTGGTGAAGTGTTAGGGAAATGTAGATATTCTGCTTTATTCTTTTTAGTTGAGCCAGATAAGTATGAGTTTATTGAGAACATAATAAGTAAAGAGATTTATTATGGTATCTTAGAATCCTAATAATTTAAGTTGTAATATAAGTCTACGTTATCATTATGACTAGAGAAGGTCCCGCTGAAATTATCAGGGGGACCTTTATATGATTAAGCCTGTAATTGGGGTACAGTGCTTATTAAACTGGTAAATCAGAGTACATTACTATAACCAGGCCAGTCAGAGTAATCTTGATCATTGAAATCAAATGATGTATGCTTTGTGAATCTTATTGAGAAGTAAAATAAGAATAGAAAAGTTAACAACAGAATTGTTATGAACACTTTCTTTAACATAATAATGCCTCCTTTATCATACTAGAGCAGGATATAGGTAATAATGATTGTGACTAATATCCCAACAGGTATATTATCAGACCCCCAAGTTGCAATACCACCACAGACTAAGGCAATTGGTGAAACAATCGCATTCTCATAAATAATTAGACCATTTGGAAGAATTAATGCACCTATGGCAGCACAGGGTAAAAGCTTTAGTGGGCCAATTATGCCTTGTCCAAAATTGAGTTTATCTTTCAAGTAAAATGGGAGTACACGTGGAATATACGTTACCACTGCCATACCTATAAAAAGAAGTAAAAAATCATATCTCATTTATGTTGTCCTTTCTGACATTTGCTTTTGTAAATATGCACCTAGAACTGATCCTATTACCATTGAAATGATAAGGTTCCAACTTGGCGTAAAAATACTAAGCTTACTAAGAATGATATGCATTGAACCAGCTAATATGATGATTCTTAAATTACTCTTGTCTTTCTTAACTGAAAGAGTCGCTAAAGAAACAAACATGGCATAAAGGGCAATTTCTAAACTTTGAGATATTCTTGGTGGTAATGCAGAACCTAAGAGGTAACCTGTAATTGTTCCAAGATTCCAGCTTATATATGTCATCAGCTGAAATTTGAATGCAAATAGGCTCGACATCTTCTTTCTTGTTAAAGATAAAAATGTGTAGCTTTCATCAGTGAGCATAAATCCTAAAACGGGTTTCAGTTTTGCCAGCTTGTCGTTATGAATGACCATTATTGATACTGCCATGAGAAAATGTCGTAAGTTCATTAAAAATGTTACCAATATGGCTTCATAATAACTACCACCGCTCATTAAGACCCCCAGCGCAGCGAACTGACTCGCACCTGCAAATACGATTAATGAGCAAAATGAGGATTCGATTAATGTCATTCCAAATTCCTTGGAAATGACTCCGAAAGCCATGGCAATGGGGAAGAAACCTAATCCAACAATGACTCCGTCAAACCATCCACTATCTTTATTATTGACAACCAGTACTTTTTCTTCCATATTTCAAACTCCTTTCAATTTCTATAATCACATGATAAAATAGATGTAGTATAACAGTACAGTTGCAATGTATAACAATTGGAAAGGGTTTGATGTTGTTATGACGAATCCAGCTATAAAAGCTCAGTATTTACAACTTGCAGATGCACTTGCAGATAAAATTAAAAGTGGTGATTTACCCAAAGGATCAAGACTGCCTTCTGTTAGAAAATACGCTTTAGAAGTTGGGGTAAGCCACATTACAGCTAACAAGGTGTTTGTTAAATTAGAGGAGTATAAGTTAATTGAAAGAGTTCACGGCAGTGGTTCGTTTGTTATATATAAGCAACCTTTTTCGAGTAATCAACGTATTACCGAGGCCTATGTAAGTGATCAGTTCAAACTGTTAAAATCAAAAAAACAAACAAGAAGTTTGCTTGTAGCCTTGCTCAAAAACACAAGTCATATATGTCCATATAATTTCTCGTATGCATTAATTAGTCCTGCTTTAATAGAAAACACAGTACCTAATTTAAGCGATATATTTAGAGATGTGAGCATTAATCATGTTTACGGTGATATGAGAGGGGATTTGAGTTTACGAGAGGAATTGAAAGATTATTATGCATTTGGTGGAAATGTGGAAAACGCACTAATCACGAGTGGCAATCAACACGGAATCAATTTGATTGCAAATCTATTGGTAGATGAAGGCGACAATATTTTCATTGAAAATCCAACCTATACAGGTGCAGTGGATGTATTTACTAACAAAAGAGCAAATCTTATCGGATGGAATTTCCATGAAGCAGGTTCAGACTTTTATGAGCTTGAGCAAAAAATCATTGCGCTTAAGCCTAAACTTTTTTTCTTAACACCAAATTATAGTAACCCTTCGGGATATGTGCTAGATAATGAAGAGCGGACAGAATTACTACGATTATCAATAAAACATAATTTTTGTATTATTGAAGATGATCACTGGAGTGAGATATCTTTTGATAATGAAGTTCAGACGCTTATTTCTATGAGCGAAAATACAAATAACGTTATTGGACTCCGAGGATTCTCTAAAATAATAGGACCAGAGTCAAGAATAGGTGTAATGTTTGCAAATAAAAGCATTATTGAAGGTGTTGAAAAACAGCTAATCATTAATTCCTTAGGTGTGTCTCAAATTTCTCAGGCATATTTATTAAAGCTTATTAAAAGTGGTCATTATAAAAGATTATCTCAGGTTATCAAAAATGATCTTAGAGAACGTAGAAATATCGTTAATAAGGCCTTATTACCTTTGAGAGCATATGGTGTCAGATATGAGATTCCAAGTGGTGGGATAAACTACTGGATTGAGCTACCAGATGGTATGGATTCAGAGAAGCTACTGTTTGATAAGATGTTTAAGGAAGGGATAACTTTTTTACCAGGAAGCTTATGTGGTGTAAACTCTGTAGATGAATTTAAGAATTGTCTGCGTTTCAATTATAGTTTTTTACCTATAAGCAGTTTAAAAGTAGGTTTGAAAAAGTTTGTATGTTTACTTACTGAAGAGTTGGAAAAGTAGTGAATGTTATAAAGGCACATTATTAAAATGTGCGAAAGCTTGTTAGTCCATAGACTAAGCTAAAACTAAGATTGGTGACATTATTTTCTTATTCATGTGTTCCTCCAATGAATCCATATTGGTCTATATCATTCGGGTTTACAATTACAGTTTTGTTTTCACCGTTAATAATGACGTTCAGACCATATCCATTGTTAATAATTGTGAAAATACTTGCTGATGAAAGTATTGAGATAGGACGCGTGTTTGTTATTTTTTCAACAGAATCATCCTTCTCAAATTTGCTCATTAATTCAGAATCTCATCCTTTCATTACCTTAATCTTCCATAGGGGTAATAGCATTTTATTCAACAAATATGTAAAAAAAATGCATAATCGGACATTTAAATCACATAAGTAGGTATTAACTTGATTGCTAAATATAATTTGCCCTAAATGAAAAGTTAAGAGATCAATCCCTGTTTTATTTGTTTCAGGGATTTTTTTCTAAGTGTTTATGTTAAAATATAGTAGAATGCATTAATAAGTGGGGAACAGTCTTGAACAAAGGGACCGTATTGGTGGAAAATGGTTATACATAAGTAAATGAGCTGTATACACTTGTTGTATCAGAAATTAAAACATTTGAAGAGTGTGAATTGGAGACGAAATGAAATCAAGGAATATTGTAATTGCGTTACTAATTGTTATTTTAATAATTATAAGTAATGTGGATAGGCGTTTTCAAATAAATAAGGAGTTCCAATCGATGTTAACACGGACAATTGATGCAAGTGTGAACAGTAAATTATATGGACCTGGACTTGAACGACTTCTCAACCTATATCAAAATGAAAGCTATAATGAACCACAATTGTCAATTGTAGGAGATTATAAAAAAGAAACGATCATCAGTATAACTGTAATGAAGTATGACAATACTGGTGAAGCATATGGAAACGTGACTTCTAGTGATTCTACTTATTTTAGATGTGTATTTTACAGTATACCAATATTAAATATAGATTTTTTAAGACGCGTTATACCAGAAGATTAAAGAACTATAACATGAAGTAGTTTATGGAGGCGTTATGATCGGGAAAAGTAAGTTAAGCAATCAAGTACTAGTAACTCATTTATATCAGTCAGCACTAGTCATAATTACAGTTAAGGCAATTTCAAATATTGTAATTACATACTGGATAGCTTTATTCGGCGTGATACAAAATAACGCTGACGCAAGAGTATATGGCAATGTTCTTAGTGTTATCAACTTTTCAAACAACATTTTAGTACCAGTTGCTTTTATGTATTTGGTAAAGTGCATATGTGAGTTAGTTTATAGATTTACACAGGTTAGCTTGAAATAGAGAAATGGTGAAAGCAGTGAGGAAATCTTTTTTACAGGATGTACTAAGGCATCTAGTGTAAACGAGGACGAATATAAGAAAACCAAAGTTGCGTTAGATGAGTATTGGGGAAATGATTACGCTGGTGAAGCTACTCAAGCAGTTATAACATTTGACAAGGAAGAGAGTAAACACTGTGATTTTAAAAATAGAAGAACTTTTGAAAAGAAAAGATGTGTTAATGTTTGCTGTAATTTCAGGTCTAGTATTACTTTTACTCTCTATTAATAACAGCAAATGAGGTCTATATGAATAAAACAATTAAAGCTGCATTAATTATACTCGTCATTTTCTTACTCATGTTGGGACTCGATACATTCTTGAGACACGTCACTGATTATGATTCTTCAGAAATGAAGGGAATAACTGCATTAGTTATACTCATTGTAATGGGCCCAATAGCTTTCGTATGGGAAAAAAACTGGTATAAAATTTGGAAATGGTTAATACATAGGAGATAGAATGTGAAAAAGATTATCTTTAGTTCAACGCTGATTTTAAGTGGTGTCATAGGTTTTATCGGTATATTAAACGCTTGTGTAAACAAAAGTCAACCGGGCGCATACAGTGAAGTCCTTTCACATGTTAAAGGATCTGATTGGATTCTAGTGGTTTTATGCCTTACACTTGTATTGGTTGGATTTGTTATATCAATTAAAGAGTTTAAAAATGAATGACTATCATCATTTGAAACCAAAGTATAGATCAGGAATAAGATCGTATTTAGGAAAACTGTTTTATACGTATAAAAGACTCCTGTATTGGTACATGGGCAGCGACAAACATGCGGAAGTTCATGAAACGGAGTTACTAGAACACCGAATAAGTTCGCACAAAACGCCGCTGTATAGAGAACTTAAAAACGTAGACATGTGGCTCCAACACAATAAAGCCGAAAATTTGAGTATCGCATTAAAGCATTTGAATGGTGTTGTAATAAAACCAGGTGAAACATTCTCGTACTGGAAGTTGATCGGTAAGCCAACATATGCCAAAGGATATAAAGATGGCATGGTTCTTCACTATGGTAAGTTCAAATCAGGTGTTGGTGGTGGCTTATGTCAATTGTCCAATATGATCTACTGGATGACTCTTCATACTCCGCTTACTATTACTGAAAGGCATAGACACAGTTTTGATGTGTTTCCAGATTCAAATCGAACGCAACCATTTGGAAGTGGTGCAACTTGTGTATATAATTATAGAGATCTAAGAATTACAAATAACACAAATGAGATTTACCAAATTATACTCAGTATTCAAGACGGTTATTTAACTGGGGATATTTTATCAGACAAAGAGCCATATTTTAACTACGAAATATATGAGAATGAACATGAAATATCACATCAGTACTGGGGAGCCTATGTTCGTCATAACGAAATTAGACGTAAAGTATTCAATATTGAAAATCAATTAATAGATGATCAACGTGTATGTATCAACGACGCTCTAATGATGTATGAACCATTCTTAGAGCACGGGGAGAACAATGTATGAAAATATCAATAAAACTAATTGGACTACTTGTAGTAGTTGGACTCATTACATCATGTGCAAATCCTTCGCAGGATAAAATCCTTACATCTAGAGAAATGATGTCCTCAGGAATAAGGGTTTTGGAAAACTTTCAAGGTGAGTTTAGCTCTAGAACATTGATAAAGGACTATAGAACAATAGAAACCGGCAACTCGAGTAAAACACATGAAATTGAACTCTTAAGAGAAGTTGCGCAAAAAGGTCAGGTCGTAGATGAAAACAGTTTTCTACATTCCAACAGTTTTTCAAATGGTGATGGTTTTGAAGAAAGCCAGTTAGTGATGGAGAGAAAAATTGATGTTGTTCAGTATGATGGAGAGAAATTCATTCTAATAAGAGAACCAGGAAATGAGAAGAAATATACTCAAGAAAGTAGTGAAGTAAGCAGTGATATAAAAACCATAAAAGATACCCTAAACTTGCTAACCAACTTTTTAGAACGAGAAGACTTGTCCAGTGGTGCGTTTTTTAAATTTGATGAAGAGAAAAATGAGTATGTCTATACTGCGGAGTCATACGATTTAAACAAGAACAGTGCGAACAAGAATCAGAATGAAACTCAAGAAAATTTGGACTTAACCTATGAATCTGGAGAAGTTTCAGTTTATTTAGACGAAAAATATAGAATTACAAAGGTTGAAATAAAGTATATTAGTAAGCTAAAAACGGATGTTAATGAGAATATGACCGTATATGACACTTTTGATAATCATATATTAACAAAGTTTACTTATGACACAGATCCTGTTGATATTGAAGCGTGGATTGATAAATTCAATTTGATTAAATAGCGGAGAATTAAAAGGAGCGCTACAAGATGACAACCAGAGCCATAGTAATCTATCCTGATTTCAGCAACATGGAACTTATAAATGAAATTAGAGAAAAACACGACCCACTACATAAATATATAGCACCGCACATCACACTTGTTTTTCCATTTCAAAGTACTTTAAAGAAAGACGAGCTCATTGAACATTTAGACCGAAATTTAAAAGAGTTAACCCCATTTGATCTTGTTGTAAGAGGTGTTACAGGTGCATCTGACGGATATGTGTTTCTCGATGTTAAAGTTGGAAATGACAATGTAATTGCCCTTCATGACAGACTTTATAAAGGAATCCTTAAGCCATTTCACAATAGATTTATACCATATACGCCTCATATAACGGTTGCTAGAATTGAAGACGAAAAAGTGCATAATACACTAGTTCATGAGCTGGAAGACTTTGAGGTGGAGTTTAGAACAGTAATTGATAAACTCTCTATTGAAGTTCTTGATGACTGTGAAAGTACGGTGCTAGAGTATGAGTATAAGCTCTAAGTACACTTTTCACTTGTTTTTAAACCAATTACCAACAAACCCCTTTTATATTAAATAATAGGGGTTTTTCTTATGCAGAAGTGTTAAACTAATAATGCGACCTTAAATGAAAAAGTAAATTCCGTTTAGGGGACTTAAGCGGAATTTAGTCCTGCAC
>PPCM01000767.1_pt1 | contig 20763 bp, 15 predicted proteins | sample 1555541 | NCBI WGS metagenome assembly PPCM01 (sample SAMN05284479, study PRJNA326546) | Marine sediment metagenome, whole genome shotgun sequencing project. | isolation source: marine sediment | place: Germany: Wadden Sea | collected 2012-09-05 | reverse complement strand
AAGGGCCTGTCTCAGAATGAAAAATCTGAGATAGGTCTTTTCTTGTGCATAGAAGTCATTATTTTGGTAGTATTAGTAGTTTTTAAACATGACTAATAAGAGGTCCTAAAACTTAGCACCTTATTATGAGATATTCACTTGCACATTTTATGCAGCATCTTTTTTAGACTTATGAAGTCTAGTTTTGAGCCTTCCATTTACTGTTTTTGAGTGGAGTTTGTTGATATTGTAACCAAAACACATGAGGAGGATTTCAGTCCTGACTTTCTCTTTTCCTCTCATGCTTACTCTTCTAAAGCTATAATCTTCTTTTAGTACACCAAAAGCACCTTCTACTTGTATAGATCTATTCATTCTGTAAAGAATACCTTTTTCACTTGTAATGTTTGCATGTGATTCTTGTCTCATTTCATAGAACTTTGTAGCTACCTCCAACCTACGATTACCCTTGGCCCTTGTACACTTCGACTTCACATTGCAGTTACTGCAATCTTCACACTCGTATACCTTTGATTGTGTTTCATAGCCAGAAGCAGAAGTTTTCTTTTTATCGTGAGTGTAATTAAGCTTCTTCTTGTTATGGCAAAGATAGTAATCACCTTCTTCACAGTAGGTCATATTCTCTCGTCGTCCGATTTTATTTTTGAAGCTACTTTTCTTTTGCTGTTCATAGTTAGATGGTTTGATATAGGCGGTTTGACTGTTTTGGGCTAAATGATTGTAGTTTTCTTCGCTCTCATAGCCTGCATCAGCTACGATATCTTTATGACGCACCTTTAACTGTGCCTGGATATGGTTAAGGAAAGGTACAAGGGTGAGCTGGTCGTTTCTATGGCTATAAGTTTCAGCGGCTATAATATACTCATTTTCTACACCAATCTGTAGGTTGTAGCCAGGCTTGAGCTGGCTGTTTCTCATATGATCTTCCTTCATAAGCATAAAAGTAGCATCTGAATCTGTTTTTGAATAACTATTACGACCATTAAAAAGTCTGGCAGCTAAGTTATAACGTTCTTGTCTTTCGAGGAAGGCTTGGACACTTTCATAATCTCTTTGAAAGGGTGTTTTTCTTTTTCCTTTACCATATACAAAGCTTAGCTGCTTATCTTCTTTGTATTGATCCATATAGTCTTTCATTTCTTTTAGTAGACTTAAATAGTCTTCACCACTTAGAGACCCACTAAAACCATAAACCTCTTTTAGGCTAATCAGCAGCTTGTCGACTTTTTCATGAAGCTTGATTTCATTCTTTTCAACTGCCTTTCGCCAAACAAAGGTATAACGATTGGCGTTAGCTTCAAGTTTAGTGCCATCAATAAAGAGGTGGTCATGCTGTATCTCTTCTAGGTCATAAAGAAGACTAATAAACTGATAAAACAAATCATCTACAACCAAGGGTAACCGTTCAGATCTGAATCTAGCTAGAGTATTGTGGTCTGGAACGCTTTCATCTTCTAGTAGCCACATATAGTTAATATCTCTTTTGCAAGCTTGTTCAAGCTTTCTTGTTGATGTTACAGTCTGTGAGGCACCATAAGCGAGTATCTTGAATAAAGTTTTTGGTGAGTTCTTTGGCTTTGAACCAAGCCTAGAGTAGGTATTATAAAGAGATGTGTAATCTAGCTCATCAGCAATCATGCTAAGGATTCTAACAGAATCATCATCTGGAATAAGCACTTCAAGATTAAGTGGCAAAGTGAGTTGTTTACTTGTCTTTATCATGGTATAATTCTCCTGTATTTTTAGGTTGTCAGATACCTTAATTATACAGGAAAACGGACCCTTTCAGGTGAGTAATCACATGAAAATCGTCCGTTTTTTCTTGCTTTTGAAAAGAGAGTGAAAGTCATTATGCTTTAGAAAAAGTGTTCTGATGGAGAGGTCATCCTTGCGGCATATATTTCAGACTTAAGAAACTAGAAATGGAAAGGTCCGCTTTAGATTTGCAACCCGGGAATCAGGTTATTTTTCGAAAGTATGATGGCTGAAGCGATTTATAAAACTAGATAAAAGAAAAAGGCAATCCCAGAATTTATTCTGAGACAGCCCCTTCTTTCTATCGTTTCCTATAATCGCCAGGGCTAACCCCAACTAACTTCTTAAACACGATAAAGAACCGTTGTGTACTTGAGAAACCACATAACTCAGCGATCTCATACATTTTTTTGCTGGAATTTTGAATCATATTTTTGGCTTCTTCAATCCGAACATCATTGATATAGTCTGTCAAACTTTTACCAGTTTCCTTCTTAAATATTCTAGAAAGATAGGCATTATTGATGTCATATTTGTCAGCGAGTTCTCTTAAGTTAATGTTCTCCTCATAATGGTTATGGATGTATTTGATACATTTGCTAACATGATAGGAATGAGCGTTATCCACTTCTGGCTTTAGGGTATCTTGTATCTTTCCTATATTGAGGGTGAACCAAGCACACATACCATCTACTGCCTTAATATCCATAATGGTTTCCCAAGGAGACCGACTTCCAGAGATTTCTATAAAGGATAGTTTATTTTTTGCACAGAACTCTATTAACATACTGAGAAGCGTCCAATTAGTATGTTTTAAGTAGTAGTACTGCATAAAACCCTTTAAATTCTGAAGGAAGATATCTTGTACTTCTTTTATGATGGGTACAAACTTATTCTCTTCAAGATAATCATTAATTCGATTTAGCTTAACATTTAATATCTTAATGTATTGGTCTTCGTCAAGGTTAGCAGAGCCACCACTTGTGTAGGTTTTATCATAGCCACTTATGATTTTACGCTTAGCTGCATTTAAACTTTCCTGATAGGCTTCTGATAAAGAAGAAAGTTGATGTATTGGTCGACTGATCCCTATGGTTACTTCAACTTCGAATTCTTCTTGAACAGCATGCCTCATATGGTTTGCAATCGCTATGGCTTCATTCTTAACGTCAATCTGACTATGAGGATTAGTAACGCCATATAGAACATAAAAAATATTGTTCTGATCATATGAAACCTCACCTTCAACAAATTCTAATAAAGATTGTTTGAAAAGTTTGTGGACGTATGCTAAATCATTTTTGGACAAATACTGAGTCGTTGGGTTGGCTACATCTTGGCCAACAACCTCAATCTCTATGTGGAAAAGTTCGTATTGATGGGCATGTAGCTTTAGCTTATGTTCCTTGATTATAGCTTCTATATCCTCAAACTGATTAGCTTCTCTTATCAAACTATTAAGTATTTTGGATTTTGAAAGTTCATCATTTAGGGATGTATCATCTGTTCTAGACCCATTTTGGATATGGGTATTTTTAAAGGTATCCGTAATGATGTTATAGAGCTCAGAGGCATCAAATGAATCTTTAATTAAATAGTCAGTGACACCAAGCTGTATGGCCTTCCTTGCAAAGGAGAAGCTTTCATGACAACTAAGGATGATTATAGGTTGACCAGGGTTCTGAGACTTGATTGCCTCGATTAGTTCAAGACCATTCATAATCGGCATTTGAATGTCTGTAATCACAAGGTCAAACTCATTGTCATTATATAGGGCTAGAGCTTCTTTACCGTTTTTAGCGGTACTGGTTACTTGACAATCAAGAGAAGCCCAGTCAATTTTCATTTTTAGTAGCTCCCTTGCAGGGGCTTCATCGTCTACTATTAGAACGCGATACATAAGCGCTCCTTTCTTGTTCTTTAATCTTCGTAAGGTATAAATAGAGTTGTGACGGTTCCTTGATTTAGAGTTGAGTTGATTGTGAAATTGATATCCTCACCATAATAAAGCTTTAATCGGTCATAGACATTTTGCACACCTATATGTTTAGAAATAGGTCCTCTTTTATCTTTCCTTAGTAGGGACTTCATATTTTGGTCTTGAATACCAATACCATCATCCATGATTGAAATCCTTAGGTCATCATCGAAACGTTTAATGGTAATCGTGATTGTGCCGTTTTCCTCTTTTGCTAATATTCCGTGAATAATTGAGTTCTCTACAATTGGCTGTAAAATAAGTTTAGGTATCTTAGCAATCATAGTGTCATCATCTACATCAAATTTCAGGTCAAAAACATCATCAAAACGTACTTTTTGAATTCGTACATAGTCTTTGATATTTTCAAGTTCCTGTCCAACTGTTATAAAACTAACATCAATTGCCATGCTCATTCTGAGTAATTTATTAAAGGATTCAATGACTTCGGATAAGCCATGATTACCACTACTAAGAGCCAAATAGTTCATTGAATTCAGGGTGTTGTGTATGAAATGTGGGTTAATCTGAGCTTCTAATAAACCAAGTTGTGTTTTGATAAGGTCTAGCTCAATCATTTGGTTCTCTTGCTGACGGCCAATCATATCATCTGTCAACTTAATGAAGCTTGTTAACATACGGTTATAACCTTCAATCAAATCCTTTATTTCATCTTCGTTTTTAGTAATAAGTGGTTCAGGCCACTGACCTTTATCAAATTCTCCCATTGAATGGATCATTTCGCGAATGGGGTTTGTAATTGATTGTGATATAAACCAGCTGATAAATAACATGAGAATAAGTGCCACTACTATTGTGAGATAAATGAATTGGTTTAAACGACTGGTTTCTCTTTTTACAAGATCTCTATCAAATAATGAGATGATGCGCCAACGCTCATAGCTGTCAAGGGTTGTAGTTAATACGGAATATTCATGATCAGATATGGTTGTTAGGTCTTTGTTAGTTAATGATTTTGGAATACTTTCGTATGGGATTTCTCCGTATTGATGAATCAATTCGTCATATTCATTAACGATATACATACTTGCAAAAGTCTCGTTTACAAGTGTATCTATGTTGGCAAACAAGTCATTTTTACGAAAATATATAGCTAAATAACCAAGATGTGTCATTGAGTCATAGTCAAAATACTGAGCGTACAAAGTGATGTTCTGCCGTTGGGTCATGGTTGGGTTGGCATATTCTAACGGAAATGTATTAGGTACAGTGAACCTAAAATACTGACGTTTGGTTTTTGAGATATTAAAATCTTCATTGCCTTGTGTAAGGCTTTGGTAAGAAGAGTAGTTGCTGCTTGGATGATATATTTGACCATCAACACCTAGGGCGATAACAGACTTCCTATCTGAACTTGTACTGTGGTGGTTATCAAGTAACCTGGCTAAGACTTGAATATTAGTCTCATTAGCTTCTTCCACAACATTACTAAAAGCAAAATTTATACTACTATCACTTAACATAACTGTATGAATAAGCTTAATGTTATTGATGTTTTCATTAAGTTTACCAGTAATCAAACTTAGTTTTTGATCAACAACTGTGGCCATCTGATTGGATAATTCATCAGAGTACAAGCTGATATTTAAAATTGTAATCACTGCTGCTATGAAGATTAATAAAATTGAAAAATACAGTGTAATACGTAGACTGATTTTTCGAATCTTTATATGAAGTCTTTTCATTTCTGTCCTCCATTTTTCTAATCTAAGTATAACAAATAAGGTAAAAAAAGACATTAAAACCACACATACATTCTTAAGTTTAGGGTCAAAAAAGATGATGAAATGTCAAAATAGATGATTTTCTGAACCTAGTTTGCCGTGTCATAATAAGTCTCGTAATCAATATCCGAAGAAAGCGAGCGTTAGTATGACTAGCAAATTGGAGTTTAGAAATATAACAAAAATATTTCCAGGTGTTAAAGCCTTAAATCAAGTTAGCTTTGAAGCTCATGGTGGAAAAGTGACTGCCTTGGTTGGGGAGAATGGCGCTGGTAAGTCCACTTTACTGAAAGTGCTAAACGGAGACTTTCAACCAGAAGGTGGAGAATACATTGTCGACAATGAGATTCAGCATTTTAAATCACCAAAAGAAGCCATCGAATATGGCATAGGTATTATTTATCAAGAAAGACAAGTTGTCCCATACCTTAGTGTAGCAGAGAACATCTACATGGATGAGATACCAACAAACAATCTAGGTTTTATAGAATTTGGCAAGTTGAATGCAATGGCACAAACCATTATTGAAGAGTTTAATTTACCAATTAGACCAACAGATAGATTGACTGACTTATCCGTAGCCTACCAACAGATGGTAGAAATTATGAAAGTCTACAGACGTAATCCCAAAATCATTGCATTTGATGAACCAACAGCTAGTTTGTCTGAATCGGAAATCATATCTCTGTTTGACATAATAAATAAATTGAAAGAGCGAGGCATAATTGTTCTTTATGTATCACATCGTATGAAAGAAATATTTGAAATCACCGACCAAGTCATCATCATGAAAGATGGATGTTACGTGGATACACTAAACACCAAGGAAACGACAGAAAAGGAAATCGTTGGTAAGATGGTAGGTCGCTCACTTGGAGATGTGTTTGGTGAACTTGAGCGAAATGAAGATAAGGGTGATGTGATCCTTGAAGTTGAAGGTTTGACCAATCATCATATCAAAGATGTATCATTTACTCTTAGAGCTGGGGAAGTTCTTGGCTTCGCAGGACTTGTTGGTGCTGGTAGAACAGAGACCATGAGAGCTATCTACGGTGCTGATAAGTTAGAAAAAGGCAAAATCACACTACACGGCAAGGAAGTGACTATTGCAAATCCAGCCCATGCTATTGATAGTGGAATCGCTCTTTGCCCAGAAGATCGTAAAGATGAAGGTATCATCGGTGAAAGAAGTATTAAAGAGAATATAAGTGTCTCAGTATTAAAAACATTACAGAAGATTATGTTCATAGATGACAAACAAGATACCCAGTTAGCACTGGACAGTGTTGAGAAATTAAACGTTAGGACGCCTCATATCTATAAGAAAATTATAGAGTTATCAGGTGGTAACCAACAAAAGGTTCTCTTAGCTAGGTCCTTAGCAACTGAACCAGACATCCTAATACTGGATGAACCGACTAAGGGTATAGATGTTGGCGCTAAGTCAGAAATTTATAAAATGATTCAAGATTTAGCGAGAGAAGGTATCGGTGTCATTGTCATTTCATCTGAACTACCAGAAGTTATGGGTCTTACAGATAGAATCATCGTTATGTGTGAAGGTCGAATCACTGGAGAAGTAGCCAGAGAAGAGGCCACTGAAGAAGGAATTTTAACCCTTGCAATGCAAGGTATGTAGAGGTTATAGAATTGGAGGATATTCAAGTGAGTAGTGAAACAGTTAAAGTTAAGAAGGGCATTGCAAGTGGAAATGGCCAAGATGGGTTTCTAAAAAGTGTTCTTAAGTCAGATAAGTTAGGTTTAGTGATTGCCCTTATTATTATGGTTATTGTCTTCCACTTTCTAACAGGCGGTAAATTTTTTACAGGTAAAAACATTATCAATATTTTGATTGCATCAGCCATTGTAGGTTTGGTGACAATCGGTGAAAGTTTCTTATTAATCTCTGGCCAAGTAGACTTGTCTCCAGGTTCAGTTGCAGCATTTTCAGGTGTCTTGGTAGCTCTGTTGTTATCTTTTGGTTTGAATATCTGGTTGGCAATTATCATTGTTATCTGTGCTGGTATGTTAATAGGTGTTTTCAATTCACTACTTATCACCAAACTTAAGTTTGAACCCTTTATTGGGACCCTAGCAACCATGTCAATCTTCAGAGGTTTTGCCTTTATCTTATGTGGTGGTAAAGCCATTTTCATTACAGATAAAACTTTGTTAAAGATTGGTGTTGGTCGTATATTAGGTATTCCTATTCCAGTTATCATATTCTTCGTTATGTTTATCATATTTGCCCTTGTAAGTAGTAAAACAAGGTTTGGACGATCTGTCTTTATGATTGGTGGTAATGCAAATGCAGCCAGACTAGCTGGTATAAACGCATTCTGGGTAAGAACGAGACTCTTTATGTTAACATCAGGTTTTGCAGCTCTAGGTGGTATCATCCTAGCAGCTCGTATGAGTACCGGACAACCTAGTGCCAGTGTTGGACTTGAGTTTGACGCAGTAACAGCAGCCGTTCTTGGTGGAATTGCCATGGGTGGTGGTATTGGAAGTCTTGGTGGCGCAGTTATTGGACTCTTCATTATGCAAGGTTTCAACAATGGTTTAATGATTCTGAATGTACAGTCATTCTGGCAGACAGTTGCTAGAGGTGTTTTACTAATTGCAGCATTATCATTTGACTTCTACAGAAATAAACAACGTGAAAATGCAGAAAAAGCATCAGCAGCGACTTTATAAGTATGTGAAGGTATCAAAATCTTTTTAACTATGTTCATTGACCCTATAAGAGGGTACAATTATAAATGACAGATGCTTGCATCTGTTCACAAGGAGGAAGTTATGAAAAAATTAGTATCATTGTTATTGGCACTTGTTATGGTAACTGCTTTATTCGCTGGGTGTGCGAAAGAAGAGCCAGCAGTAAAGGCTGATAAGCCTGCAGCTGAAAAAGAAGCAGCTAAAGAAGAAGTAAAAGAAGAAGGTCCACTACTTGCATTTATCGTTAAAGATGCATCACAAGAATGGTTTGTTGGTACGTCATCAGCAATGAAGGCAACGGCTATGAACCTTGGGGCAAGAGACTTTATCATCTATGATACAGCAATGTCACCAGACAAGTACATGACAGCGCTTGATTCTGCTATATCTCAAGAAGTTGATGTATTAATCGTTTGTCCACCAGACCAACAATTAAGCCAGATTACTGTTCAAAGATGTGAAGAAGCAGGCATTAAAGTTATGGCTGATGATGATCCATTAATTGATGAAGAAGGTAACTATATTGCGCCAGCATTAGCACTTGATGCTTATGTTGTTGGTGAGAGCCAAGGTGAATGGTTAGCAGAATATTACAATACAAACAATCTTAAAGAGCACAATGAAACAATTGGTTATATTCTTATGACTATGAATGAAGTTTCATCTGCACTTCCAAGATCTGAAGGCGCTAGAGACAAATTTATCTCAATGGCACCAGATTTCCCAGCTGAAATGATCATTGAAGCTAACTATGATGGTACTTCTGACAAAGGATTTAACGTTGTAGCAGCAACAATTACAGCTAATCCAGACATTACACATTGGATTCTTACAGCTCCAAACGATGAAGGTGCACAAGGTGCAACTAGAGCTCTTGAGCAAGCTGGTCTTGATAAAGAAGCAACAGTAGTTGGACTTGGTGGATACCTTGCAATTGATGAATTCCGTAAAGAGTACTCAGCATTTAAAGCAGCAGCTTATATTGATCCATTACAAGATGGTCAAATCGCAGCAACAGCAGCTATGAGATGGGCACTTGAAGGTAAAGAGCCATATGAAGAATATAAAAAAGCTGGAACAAATCATGAAAACTTTGGTAGTTACCCATTTGGTGCTATCATGGCAGATACAACTAATTACCAAGAAGTAATGGGTGTAGAATAATAAAAAACCCTCCCTAATATGATGAAAGGCCTATGACAAAATGTCATAGGCCTTTCTGTTACAAATTAATAGGGATAAAAGTAATAATAGCTTATATCGCCATATTTAAGGTTCTTGCATTAGCATCAGGGTCACCAGGCATAAAAGACTCAATGTGATGCGACTGATAAGTGAACTTGTATTGATGGCAAAGAAGGTCTAACCCCTTAAGGATTGTCTCTTTAAGTAGCGATGGGTCTATGTGTATTCTTGCATTGATGGTTAAGTTATAATCTGTCCAATTATTTTCCATCATTTGATTAAATAGGATAAGTCCTCTATTACTTGTTAAACTGACTTTCGAGTAATCCTCCTCCATAGATGCGTGTAATTTTAAGTGAGCTATTTCAGCATCAGAGGCTATCATCTTTTCTCTAAGATAACTCAAAAAGTCACGGGCAAGATCTTCGAATATTATATTTTTGGATCCCTTTATGGATATGCTCATATTGAACCATCCTAGATGTTTCTCAGCTTTTGTATACACTGTGTAGTCAAGATCCATTAAAGGCATTTCCTCATATTGACTTTTTTGAAGGGCTGTTGCGAGTTGTCTGATCCCTTTTTTTGTAACAGATGAGATGGATTCGATGGTATGATTGAAGCCTGCATCATTTATTGAATTGACAACTTCCTGTAGCTGGTCAGCATCAATCAAATCTTCTTTTGTGATAACTAAGTGACTTGACTCTTCTATCTGTTTTTTTATGAGATAGGCAACTTCGTGTGGATAAATAGGTTCTTTACTTTGGTAGACCTCTAGGGCTCTAAATGGGTCGACCATTGTAACTAAAGGAGCGATGGAAAACAAGTCAGAATGATTGTGATATAAAGGTTTGACAACTGTTGCATATAAATCAGTACAACTTCCAACAGCCTCAGCAATGATAATATCAGGATTTTCGCTTTCTTTGATTGTCATAATTGTTTTGATCATATCCTTAAAATTACAACAGAAACAACCACCAAATATCTCACTTGTACTAAAACCTTGGTTACTTAGAAAGGCTGTATCAACAAGGTCGGATCCTTGATCATTAGTTATAAGAGCTACTTTCATGTTATTGTCAGTATAGTAGTCTGCAAGAGCCGCAATAGCTGTTGTTTTACCAGCACCTAAAAATCCGCTGATGGTTATAATACGTGTCATAATATCACCTCTGATTTAGTATATACCTATTGTATAAAGATTTGATTTTTGGATATAGGATAATTATATTTACTTTGGTAAAATCTTGTGATTCTTAGATTGGACCAGTTACAGACCAAAAAAAATATAAAAGTTTTGACCGTTTCACTGCTTTTTTGTAGATTATCGATTATAATAAAATTGGCAAGTGTAATTGGATACAAGAGGATGACACAGGAGGACGAAAATTGAGAAAACAGGATTACCTGAATAATGATCCTTATGGTAACTTAGGGATCATAGCTATGGACAACTGTAAGGATCTTGCGGAGAAAATGGACAAACATTTGGTTAAAGCAAGAAAGAAAAGCCAAGTCGAAGATGAAGTACTTCCCACCACGTATATCATTAAAAAAGATGAGATCAGGTTTGCAAACGGTGAAGGAAAAGTCGCATTAAAGGAATCAGTTCGTGGTAAAGACATCTATATTATTTCGGATGTAGGTAATTATAATTGTCGATATACAATGTATGGTCTTGAGAACCGTAAGAGTCCAGATGATCATATTGTAGATATCAAAAGGGTCTTATCAGCTATGGCAGGTAAAGCTCGTAGAATCACATTAATCATGCCCCTTCTTTATGCGTCAAGACAGCATAGCCGTAAGGGTAGAGAGTCTTTAGATAGTGCTATGGCACTGCAAGAATTAGAAAGTTTAGGTGTTGGTGACATCATTACCTTTGATGCTCATGACCCTACAATTCAAAACTCAATTCCTCTAATATCATTTGAAAATTTATACCCAACAAGAGATATTGTTAAGACGTTCCTGTTAGAACAAAGCAGTGTCATCAATGACATGTCTAATATGTTGATAGTCAGCCCAGATACAGGCGCTATGGACCGAGCTATCTTCTATTCAAGCTTCTTAGGTTGTGACGTTGGTCTCTTCTATAAAAGACGTGACCATTCTAAAGTGGTTAAAGGTAAGAACCCTATTGTACAACATGAGTATATTGGCCAGGATGTTGAAGGGATGAATATTCTCATAGTGGATGATATGATTTCATCAGGTGAATCCATTTTTGATATAGCCCTGGAATTAAAAGAACGTCGTGCGGGTAAAATATTTGTTGCGACGACCTTTGCCTTATTTACAGAGGGTATAGCAAAGTTCAATCAATTTTATGAAAAAGGTCTGATTGATAGTGTTTATACAACAAATTTATCCTACATTCCGGAGAAAGTAAAAGAAGAGCCATGGTTTAAGGAAGTAGACCTATCAGAATATATATCAGAGATTGTCAATCGTATGAACTATGATGTTTCGATCAGTAATCTGATGAATGCTAGGAAGGGTATTCAAGAGTTAATTAAGTTTAAGAATAAAGTTATTGAAGATTAGTTGGAATGGTATTGAGGTCAGGTGCTGATGCATCTGACCTTTTTAGTGTTCCATGGAGGTCATTCTCGACTTTCGGGAATCCAGTGACTTGAAAAATCAAACACGGATAAAAGATAGGATAGCACGGATAGAATATTTGATGGTTTGTAGTAAAAAATATCAGAGCTTTTATCTTTCTTTTATCAGAGTCCTTATCCGTGTTAAAGTCTTTATTTGCGTTTTTGCGTTAGTCTTTTGCTTAGTCATTCTCCGAATGGGGAATCCAGTGTCTTAAAAAACTCCAACACGGATAAATGATAGGATAGCACTGATAGAAGATTTGATGGGTTTAGTAAAAAATATCAGAGCTTTTATCTTTCTTTTATCAGAGTATTTATCCGTGTTAAAGTCTTTTTGCATTTTAGCGTTAATCACTCCAACAAGAAAAGGATCAGACAAGCCCCAACCAATCCAGCAGAGTCCTTATCCAATCCTTATCATATTTATATAAGTGTTCCTATGTTGCTTTTCCTAAACTTCTCTAAAACTCAACGGATTCAAGAATCACTAACTTAGCATTATCAAACGCTACATGTGCAACTAAGTAATCATATAACTCTGTGATGATTGCATTGGCACTTTCAACATTGCCAGCTTCTACAGCTAGTCTAAGCTCAGCTTTAAGTTCTTCAACGATCACTTTGTTTGCTTCATTGGCTGCTTCTAAATCTGCAATGTCTGCCTTGTAGGCGTCTTTAACTTCTGCATAATAAGCTCTTTGTTCTTCTTTGAATGCCTTGAAAGCTTCTCCAACTTCTTTGTAAGTCATCTCACCAGCTTCTGCTAGAGGGAACAGCTCATCTTTAAGTGCATATAGTCCATCTACCATTAGGTCGAAACCTTCTACTCTAAGATCAATGTGTTCTGCAAATAGTGATTCGTGTACGGCAATGTGTTCTCCGAAGGAAGCTTCGTAGATGTCATAAATCTCAGGTGCATACTCTGCTACCAATTCTAACTTAAAAGCAATACCTTCTTCTTTTTCAGCTTTGCGTTCTTCGAAAGTTGCAGTTGCTTCAGCGAGTCTTGTTTCATGCATTTCAGTCATCTTCTCAATATGTGCTTCAAATCTTGCTTCTGGGTCAACAGTTGGTCTTTCTTCAGCGTTGGCGCTTGGTGCTGTAATAAATAATACTGTTAGGGCTAGGGCTAAACTTAAGATTAATTTTTTCATGATGGTCACTCCTTATTGTTTTGTTTGGGTTGTTGTTAACTATGGACTTAGTATAAGGGGTGAGTAGGGGATAAGTAGGTGATAATTATGTGAAAAGTAAGTGAAATGATTTCTAGTTGTATAAGTTATGGTACAATGTGGATAACTAGATATAAAAGGAGGGTGTTATGAAATTAGGCATTTGTGCCTGGGTCTTGCCAGGAGATGAACTTGATAGCTTTGAGTTGGCTGGAGAATTTGGTCTGGATGGCGTTGTCATCGACTTTGGAAATATGGACGATAAAAACCCGCTATTAACAGATTATGGGCAAAAAGTCTATATGGCTGCAGCTGAAAAATACAAGCTTAAGATACCAACAATGGCCATCAACAGCTATTGTAGCAAAGGTTTTACAAAGTGTGTGCAGATGGATGACGCTAAAGAAGTGTTGAATGCTGCGATTGATGTAGCAGCTAAGATGAACATTGAGAAATTACAGATTCCAAGCTTCTATGATAATCTTGTCCACACGGACGATGACTTGACAAACACAATAGAATTTTTCAAGTATGCATGTGAGCTTGGGGAGAAAAATGGTGTCCTAATTGGAACAGAAAGTGTTCTAACAATTAAACAACATCAGAGGTTGGTCAAGGAAGTATCGTCATCGAATCTAGCCACACTATTTGACACTCAAAATCCTTGGCGTATGGTCAATCAAGATGGTCCTAGAATGGCTAAATATATGATGCCTTACACAAAAGAGTTACACGCCAAAGATAGTAATCTTTCATCTGAAACGGATACTAAGTTAGGTGAAGGAGATGTAGAATTTGACAAAATGATGACGATGTTTGCAGAATATGACTTTGATCGATGGGTACAACTTGAGAGCAATTATTCCAACATGAGTGATTATAAAACTATACTTCAAAGTGATATTACAAAGCTCCAGAAAATGTTTGACGATTAACTGTATAGAGAACTTAATAATTCTGTAACCAAAAAATGAATAATTCCTGTATAATATTTTATTAGAGAATATTATACAGGAGTCTTTATGAAGAAATTAGAAGTCATCGTGTTACTACTGATTGCAGGACTTGTAGTTATTGGTAATATACAATTGATTCAATATAAAAAAGCCAAAGAAGTGGTACAAACTAATCAAGGTGTTCATGCTAGCGAGGCTGAGCATATAGAAGAGTCTCCAACAATTGTTGAAGTTGTTGAAGATATAGTAGAAGATATTATTCCAACACCTGAGCCGCTAAACATCTTATTGGTTGGTTTGGATAAGTCAAAATATCTAGCAGATATTAACATTATTGTACACCTTGATACAGAGAACAATAAACTGAAACTTGTTTCAATGCCAAGAGATATGTTTATTGATTTTCGTGAGCCACAGTTTTCTTCAATAAGAGATAACAATTCAAAACTCTCCATCTACTACTGTAAACTGACAGAAGTTTATAGTTATGCAGGTGGTAAGGATAAGGGATTGGAAACCATGAGGCAAGTGGCCAGTTCAATCACTGGTTTAGAGATTGACCATGTAGCATCTGTAGACACCGGAGGGTTTGTAGAAATTGTTGATATCCTTGGCGGTGTAGAGTTTGATGTACCTCAGGATATGTTTTATGAGGATCCATTCCAAGACTTATACATTGACTTAAAAGCAGGAGTTCAACATCTTGATGGTGATAAGGCAGAGCAATTAGTTAGATTTAGAAAATATACAGGACCTACGCCTCCAGATATGCAGAGGATGAAGGTTCAACAAGAATTTCTCCAAGTCTTAAGTAAGAAAATGTTGGAAATTGATAACATAGGAACAGTCACAAAACTTATGAAAACTAGCTATGACATAGTGAAGACTGATATGGATATTCTGTCCATGATTCAGTATGCAGAGTATGTACTAGGTGAAGATGTTGGTGAACTATTAGCATCTAAAGACATGATAATTATACCTTCAGTCAGCGAACGTATGGGTGAGTTGAATGCTTGGTACGAAAAGTGGGATCCTACTGAGGCCAAGTCAGTTGTAGCGGAATTGATGGAAGAGTAGTAGCAATAAAATAAAGAATTAGACCATAACTCCTTTTTGAAAGAGCTACTGCTTTCTGAAAGGAGTTTTTTTGTTTCTATAAGTACTAGGTGCTACTCCAACGATTTTCTTAAATTGTTTTGAGAAAGAAAATCCATCAGGATAACCTAGTTCCAATGCAATTGATAGGATGTTTAGCGAGGATTCTTCTAATAAGTATTTACTATAATTAATACGTGTGGTGATGATAAATTGATGAGGTGTACAGTGATTATAATCCTTAAATAGACGTGTGAATTGCTTAGCGGATAGACCTAAACTTTCAGATAAATCTTGGAGGTTTAGGTTTATTCCATGTTGCTCGATAATACTTTCGGTTAGGGTCTTTAGTGGATTTGGCGGCCTAGTGACTGCTGAATCTTCACACATTGTAAGCAAAATCTGACTTAAAATGGAGTGACTTTTGTAGTGACTGATTGTAGTTTTCTCCAGATGGCTATCCATAAGTGCATTTAAGAGTTTCTCATATTGACTTGTTGTTTTTGACAGGATTGAAATGGCGACTGGTGTATCAAAGAAGTTCGGCGCAAAAAGGTTATTGTCATATCTATGAAAAGCACACCTTAGGGAAAACATAGACAAAGAATGGCCCTCAAGGGTATGACCGCTGTGACTGTAATTGTTGGAAACAAATATCATCTGACCTTTCTTTAAGGTAAATTCCTCATCGCCCATATGATAGACGCCTGTACCATCAATGACATAAAACATATGTAAATCATCGTTCTGGCGATTTTCTTCTATATGCCAGGAAGCATGGACAGGTTCTAATTTATAGATTTTATCCAGTTTTAGGTAATGGGACCTAAATCCCTTGTTAAGCGTGTCATAAATGATGTTGATAGAATTGGTGATGTCTGTATTTGACATATATATATCCTTTTTAACCATTGTAAATTTAGATTATGGCGGCTATTATTCTTTATATATAGTCTATAGCATAATTGAACTTTTTTCAAATGAATGTCTATAAATAACATGGAATATACAACGAAGGAGATTTTATATGTCTAAGAAACCGAATATATTATTACTATTTGCTGACGATCAAAGGTATGATACCATTCATGCCCTTGGTAATGATCAAATTATTACACCAAACTTGGATCAATTAGTGGGAAAAGGTACTAGTTTTACGCATGCCCATATCCCAAGCGGTACTTCTCCAGCAGTTTGTATGCCAAGCCGCTGTATGTTACATACGGGTAGACAATTATTCGGTTTGCAAGGGGAAGGTCAAGAAGTACCTGAGGACCACGCACTTATGGGAGAGACTTTCTTACAAGCTGGTTATCATACCTTTGGCACAGGAAAATGGCATAATGGTACTCGTAGTTATGCACGAAGTTTTAACCACGGAGATGAAATTTTCTTCGGTGGCATGGACGATCATTGGAATGTGCCAGCCTATCATTTTGACCAGACTGGAAAGTATGAATCTAGAACCCATAAAGTTAGAAATTATATGTATAGCAGAGATAGATCTACATATATCAGTGATCATGTTGTAGCTGGAAAACATTCTACTGAATTGTTTGCTGAAGCAGCATCAGGTTTTATCAGAGATTACCAAGAAGACAAACCTTTCTTCGCTTATGTATCTTTTATGGCACCTCATGACCCAAGGACCATGCCAGATCGTTTTAAAGAAATGTATAAAGTTGAAGACATATCATTGACGGATAACTTTATGGCTTATCATCAAATAGAGTATGATAATACTAAATGCCGAGATGAAGTGTTGGCACCATACCCTAGAACGGTTGAAGATACTAAAGAGCAACTGTTGGAATATTATGCTATGATTTCACATATAGATGAAGAAGTTGGAAAGGTCCTTCAAGCCCTAAAGGATTCTGGACACTATGATAACACCATCATTATTTATACTGCAGATAATGGTTTAGCCCTTGGCCAACACGGTCTTTTTGGCAAACAATGTCATTATGATCATAGCATTAGAGTGCCATTTATTATATCTGGCCCTGGCATTCCTCAAGATGAGAAGAGAGACGCTATGATTTATATTTTAGACCTATTTCCTACCTTATGTGATTTGATTGAGGTTGAGATTCCAATGACTGTTCAAGGCAAAAGCTTTAGCCAGTGTCTTAAGGACAAGGATGAAGTCATAAGAGAAGAATTATATTTTGCCTATACAGATAAAATCAGATCAGTTAGAGTTGGTGATTTTAAACTAATGGAATATGTCTATATGGGTCGTTTGACAACTCAACTATTTGATTTATATAAGGATCCGCTAGAACTTGCTAATATTGCCAATCATTCGGATATGAAAGAGAAAGTCACTTTGATGAAAAATAAGATGAAAGACTTCCGTGATAGCTGGGGAGAACTCAATCATCCTATGGGCCAACATTACTGGTCACAATATGAAGAATTATCATAGTATTGTGTAAGAATTTGCATGTACGCTTAACCATTCATCCGCTATACTTTATATGAGGAGTGTGGTGGATATGTTTTTTCAGTTTATTGAAAGTCAAACAATTGAGCCTTGGTTATACTGTGTTAGGCGAGGTGGCTATAGTCTATTAGACAAAGGATTTAGAATTAAACGTACTAAGTCTTATCCTTATTGTAACCTTCATTATATAGAAGAAGGTCACATGAAGGTGATCTATAACAATATAGAATATAAAATTCAACAAGGCCAGATCTTTATATTACCCTCTTTTACAGGTCATGACTATTATGTAGAAGGTGAATACAAAACTAAGGCTTGGTGGTTAGAATTTGCTGGTGCTGATTCTGAAAAGATGGTTCTCAGACTAGAAGAGATGTCCAATGGACCTGTACTAGATATTGGAGACGAACAACGAGAATTAGTCATACAAATACTGAAACACTGTACCATGGAGGGCTGTGTGTTTGATAAATCACAACTCTTGTATAAGCTTCTTATTGAGTTAATCTCAAAGAAAATAGAAGAAGAGATGAGGAGCGTAGCAACGCTATCACCTCTTGACCAAGTGTTACAACATATAGACCAACACATCGGATCCGTTCTTCGAGTAGAGGAACTTGCCTTTCAGGTTGGTTATAGTTCTTCATACTTAATTACATGTTTTAAGAAGCAGTTTGCTATGACCCCTAATCAGTATATCTATCATAGAAGAGTTATAAAAGCCAAGCAGCTATTAAGCTACGCGGACCTATCTTTGGAAAATATAGCAGAGATTTGTGGCTTTTATGACGCTTCTCATTTAGTACATCGATTTAAGAAACATGAGGGTTTAACTCCTTTGAGGTATAAGAGGGAGATTGAACAATACACTCATCCTTAACCTACATGAGCACAATTTCTGCCTGCCTTTTTTGCTTTATATAAGCCCTCATCACTTCGTGATATCATTTTCTCTATAGTGTCATTTTCTAGACTACTTGTATAACCAGCACTGATTGTGATTTGCTCTTCAATGCCAAAATCATGTGCGGCTATAATCTGACAGAGTTGATCGGCTTTATTTTTGGCACTTGTTTCTTCACTTTCTATTAGTAGGACGACAAATTCATCACCGCCATACCGTATTTTTATATCTATTTGACGTGTGTTCTTAATAAGTATATCTGCAAAAGTCTCTAATATTTTATCACCAACAATATGACCATAGGTGTCGTTAATAATTTTAAAATTGTCCATGTCTAGAAATAAGAGGGATAGTGAGCTGTTATAACGGCGACAACGTTCCAATTCTTGTCTTCCGTTTTCATATAACATTCTTCTGTTGCCGAGAGAAGTAAGAGCATCAGTATAAGCCATCTCTTTCATGGTCTCTTCCATAATACGACGTTCGTTGATGTTAAAGGATAGACCGATGATCCTTGTTACATCCCCATCTTCATTTCTTTCAATGACTTTTCCATAACTACCTGTCCAAACCCATTGACCAGACTTAGACATAATTCTCATCTCAGATTGATAAAAATCTGATAGGCCATCCACATGTTCTTGAACCTTTTTTAAGGAAAGTGCTAGATCATCGGGGTGAATTTTTGCGAAGGTTTCATCTGTAGTTTTTGGGATTTCATCAGGACTATAACCTAGTCTACTAAATAATCGTTCGTTGGTTCCAAAAGTTTCACCAGTGACAAAGTTGTTTTCCCAGATGTCAAAACCAGCTGCTTCTATGGCCTCCACAGATCTGTAGGCTTCAGATAATAATACTTCAAGTTCAGTTATTCGTTTTTCAGGGGACTTGAAGTGTTCCTCTTGATTTGTCATCCCTATACCTCCAATCATAGAATTCGTCTATTCTTAATTTTACTCCTTGTAGATAACATTAACAAGTAATTACTGCTTAAAGTTAACAAGTTATGTGTAACTTAGGCTAGCGTAAAGTTACTGTCGGATGATAAAAGATAAAAGAAAAACACCTACTTGTGATATTATGAGTTTGACAAGAACCAAAAATATTACAGAAGAAGGTGTTTTTCTTATGAATAACAGTATACAGCAATTTATGGAGTTAGGTGTCAAAAAGATTGAAAAAGTCGTAGAAAGTTTCATACATAATGAGGGTATGAATGTCGGTGAGTTTGTGTTGGAGCTGGGTAAGCCCCTCCAAGAGCTGCAAAGAGAAATTGTCGCAGAAACGATCGAAGGGATAGACGAAGTCTATAGAAATTCATCTTACCGTGCCGAAAGATATGTTATAGAACGGTCTAAGGTACCAAACACATTCATAAGTACTTGTGGAGAAATCAAGTACAAAAGGACGTATTTTGAGTCAAAGGAAACAGGTGAATACATATTTCTTGCAGACCAGGCATGTGGCATCATAAAGAATATGAGAAAAAGTGAAGACGTGGTGATAGAGGCTATCACTCATGCCGTCGACAGCAGCTACCGAATCAGTGGTGAACATGCCACGAATACAGAAGACATTATTAGCAAACAAGCTGTCATGAAAGATATTCATTCCCTTGAAGTGCCGGCACTGGTTCCACAAGTCAAGAAAAAGAAGCATATCAAAGTTCTTTATATCAACGCTGATGAAGACCATGTATCTTTACAGTTCAACAAAGAAAAAGGCGATTTGAAAGTTGGCATAAATGGCTATAAGAGCAACACGATAGAACCACGATTGGCTTGTCTGTTTGAAGGTATTGAAAAAGAAAGTGAAGGCAGCAAAAGGAATAAGTTGGTAGGAAAGCACTACTTTGCAGGTGTTTACAAGAATGTAGAAGATATATGGCTAGAGGTTCTTGAATACATAGATGCTGTATATGATGAAGACTATCTAGAAGCCATATACATAATGGGCGACGGTGCTTCATGGATAAAGGCAGGCGTAGATGTACTGGGATCCAAGTGCCATTTTGTGCTGGATAAGTTTCACTTGAACCAAGCAGTCATGAGAGCGATCGGTCACCTGGAAGATTCTGTAGGTGATGCAAGAGATGCCATATATGATGGGATCAGCTATGAGGATAAAGAATCCATCAAAAAGGTTTTTGAGATAGCCACAGAATGGGCAGAAAGTGATAATAAACGAGAGC
>PPCM01000766.1_pt1 | contig 20764 bp, 15 predicted proteins | sample 1555541 | NCBI WGS metagenome assembly PPCM01 (sample SAMN05284479, study PRJNA326546) | Marine sediment metagenome, whole genome shotgun sequencing project. | isolation source: marine sediment | place: Germany: Wadden Sea | collected 2012-09-05 | reverse complement strand
TGACGGCCAGAACCCCAGTGCATCTTTCAAAGACCGCGGCATGGCCTGTGCTTTCAGCTACATCAACGCCCTGATGAACAAAAACAGCTGGGATGAAATCCTGACTGTCTGTGCATCCACCGGTGACACCTCCGCAGCGGCAGCACTTTACGCTTCCTACATGAAGAGCGGTGTTAAATCCGTTGTTATCCTGCCACAGGGTAAGGTTACTCCCCAGCAGCTGGCGCAGCCTCTGGGCAGCGGTGCTAAAGTACTTGAAGTTCCCGGCGTATTCGATGACTGCATGAAAGTCGTTGAAAATCTTGCTGACAACTACCGCGTAGCCCTGCTCAACTCCAAGAACTCCTGGAGAATCCTTGGACAGGAATCCTACGCATTTGAAGTTGCCCAGTGGTACGATTGGGATCTCAAAGATAAGTGCATCTTTGTTCCCATCGGAAACGCAGGTAATATCACCGCAATCATGGCCGGTTTCCTCAAACTCTACGAGCTGGAAATCATCAGCGACCTGCCCCGCGTATTCGGCGTACAGTCCGCACATGCTGACCCGGTTTACCGCTACTACTCTGTTGAAGACGAGAACGAGCGCGAATACAAGCCTGTTAAAGTACAGCCTTCTGTTGCTCAGGCTGCAATGATCGGAAACCCGGTTTCCTTTCCCCGCGTAAAGCACTTCGCAGAAAAATTCGAAGCGATCGGCGGCAAAAAAGCATTTCAGGTTGTACAGGTCAGCGAACAGATGATCATGGACTCCATGCTTCTGGCCAACTCGCACGGTCACATTGCATGTACACAGGGCGGAGAATGTTTTGCCGGACTTATCCGTGCGAAAGAGCTGGGCCTGATCAGCGAAAATGAAAGCGCAGTACTCGACTCCACCGCACATCAGCTCAAGTTCGTTGGCTTTCAGGATATGTACTACCAGAATGACTTCCCCGCTGAGTATGAAGTTACCCCTGATGTTTCCCGCGCAAACAAGCCTGAGCTTGTTATTGAAAGCAGCGAAAAGGATAAAATGTCCGAAGCAGACTACATTGCAAAAGCTGCGGACAACGTTGTTTCCATGCTGGGTCTGGAGAAAAAATAAGTGGCGAAGAAGGAACGCGCAGATCAAATGCTTTTTGCTCAGGGGCTTTCCGAAAGCCGCGAGCAGGCCAAGCGCATGATCATGGCCGGGCAGGCCCACTACCTTAAAGATGGTCAGAAACTTCCGGTAACCAAACCCGGAATGCAGCTGGACCCCGAACTTGAAATCGTGGTCAAAGGCCGCGACCGCTTTGTCAGCCGCGGCGGCTATAAACTGCTTACGGCTATCGAAGAACTTGGCCTTGATCCGAAAGATAAAGTCGCGCTTGACGCCGGAGCCTCCACTGGAGGCTTCACTGACTGCATGCTGCAGTTCGGTGCTGTACGGGTCTATGCTGCCGATGTTGGATACGGACAGTTGCACTGGAAACTTCAGCAGGATGAGCGGGTCACCAACCTTGAGCGCATTAACTTACGCCATGCGGAAGAAGACCTTATCCCTGAGAAAGTCGATCTTGTGGTTTGTGACGTTTCTTTTATTTCATTGACCAAAATTCTACCAGCACTTGTCCGCTTCCTTAAGGACAGCGGCGAGATTGTCTGCCTGATCAAACCTCAATTCGAAGTCGGCCCCGGACAAACAGACAAGGGTGTAGTTCGAGACAAGGATCTCAGGCAACAAGCCGTGGATATGATTGTTGATTTTGCTTCTGCAGAACTTGGGCTTCAACTAAAGGGTCTGGTCCCTTCTAGTATTAAGGGCCCTAAAGGGAATCAGGAATATCTTGCATATTTTATTCGCTAATATTGCAAAATAGATACTTTTATAAGGCAGTTACATGGTGTAGCTGCCTTTTTTATTGCCAATCAGACAAATCATATTTTCCATGAGCAATAACACACCATCAAAAGCTTAATCTTAAGTAAAAATCGTTTAAAACAGCAGCAAAGTTTCATCTTCATACACTTCAAACACTTCAATTTCTATTCTATCACAAGCGTTATGGACCGATTAGCATTGTAAATTTACATTACTAAATACGTATTACATTAAAGCTACATAACAAAACAATTAAACATACACACATGTATGCAAACATACCTCAATTCAACCTCATGTTATTTTCACAACAATTTACATTTGCGTCAATTTTACTTTACTAAATTTAACATTCAAGATAGTTAGTATAAGCTTTTTTTTGAGGGGATGACTTTAATTAAGTATTGTCATTTAGCATTTTCAGCATTTTTGAAGGAGTGTATATGAGGACCAAATTTACAGCATGTTTCGGCGTGCTCATTGTTTTAATGGGACTGGCAATTGTCCCCTGTCTCAGCAGCAAAGCTGAAGCAGCGGGTTTTGCTATCTATGAATGGGGAGCACGCGGCAACGCCCTCGGCGGTGCCATGGTTGGTAAAGCGGACGATCCTTCCGCAATTGCATGGAATCCAGCTGGTATCACCCAGCTTAAAGGGACCCACATGCAGGCCGGTGTAGCCATGATTTCGCCCAAGATGGACCTGACCACCACCTACGGCGGCACTTCCACAAAAAACAGCATGACTGAAAATGTTTTTTTTGTACCCAGCGCCTTCATTACCCACCAGATCAATGATAATGTCTGGGTCGGTGTAGGAACATTCACCCGCTTCGGACTTGGTACCGAATTTGATGAAAACTGGGCAGGAAGATACGCTTCATACAACACTGCCATCGAAAGTTATTCCATCAACCCCAACATCGCTTATAAATTTAACGATTACGTCTCTGTGGCAGTTGGTGTTGAATTCATGAAGGTCCGTGCTGACCTCAGAAAAAAACTTGATGCCAGCAGACAAAACAATCCTTCCACTTACGGCAGCGACGTTGACCAGCGTCTTCTGGTGAACGGATTCACCCCGGGCGTAAACGCGGCGATCCACGTCACCCCTAGCGACCAGTGGTCTCTGGGTTTCTCCTGGCGCAGTAAAATGGATCATAAAGCAGAAGGCTCCGCAAGCTACAATGTCCCTGCAGCAGTAGCCGCAACTTCCCCGCTTTTTCAGGATTCCGAAGTCAGCATGAATATGAACACTCCGCACATGATGTTCGGTGGTGTTGAATACAAACCCATGGAAAACCTGAGCATTGAATTTGATGCCATCTTCTCCATGTGGAGTGACTACAGCGCAATTGACTACCACTTCGACAAAGTTACCGCTGTTGGTAGAAAAGACATTCGCGCTGATAAAAAATGGAATGACGTATGGAGATTCGAACTGGGCGTTGAATACCTGCCCATCGAAGACCTCGCTCTCAGAGCAGGTTACTTCTACGACCAGAGCCCCATTCCTGACGGCTACATTGACTACATGCTGCCCACCAGTGACCGCCAGAACGTATCTCTCGGTATTGGCTGGAAGTATGAAAGCTTCACAATTGATGCTGCATACAACTATCTCTGGATGGCAGACCGTACCATGGATGCAAGACCGGCTGAAGGTATCCGTCAGACTGAAATCTCCAATTCCCGTACACATATTGTGAGCTTGGATCTTGGATTTGAATTCTAAATCCCGGCCAATACGGCAAATTCAAACGGCCCGTTCCATCTGGAACGGGCCGTTTTTTTATTTATGTCTCTTGAGTTGCCTAACGCCCAATACCCAAATCTAAATCCATATCATCCGGGGCGGTCATTTCCACTGCATAATTGAGATCATATTTACCAGCTGCCGGCACTTCTACTAACCACTCAAAGTTATCATCCTTGATTTCAGTTTCAGGCTTGGAGGTGATTTCGAGCTTGATTCTCTTATCACCGGTAACCGGAGCCGGTTCCTGCACCAAGACCTTAACCGGAGCGATACGGCTGTTCTCAAGTTCAATTCCATACTTCCAACTGTAAGTCTGCTTGGAGCTGAACATGCCTTGCTCGCCTGATTTCTTTTCAATAATTTTACGCTCAGCCTTAAGCATGGGGTCAGAGCCAAAAAAGAGTTTCTTTTCCTTGCCGGAAAATGAAAATTTTCTCTTTCCGATCATGGTTCCTTCCATAAACATCAGCACTGTGCCGGAGGGATAATCTTTTGCTTCTGCAAGCACTGTTTTTGCTGAAACAAAGACGTCGGGAGTAAGCGAAGGACGTGCTATAAATGAAAAATCGGCTTTCCATGTTTCGCTTTCAACAGCATATTTTCTGGTGCTGCCTGCCGGAATAGTTTTACGGCCCATCTCCCATAAGGAATATGTCGCCTTGCTAACACGTTTGGGAGCACTTTTACGGACCATATTCCGACCCTTACCCATTGAAACAGGGGCCGTTTCCATAGCCATCTGAACCTCATCCATCGCGTAACGTTCCGGTTCTGGTTCCGGCTTCGGCTCAATCACCCAGCGACCGAGTTGGGGCGGAGAAATTCTGGAACGCTTTTTCACCGTAGCAAGAGCTACATCACAACTCTTGAAATCCATACCGCTTGCCTGCCGAATCTCGGCTTCAAATGCAAATTTGACTTTTCCGGCACTGGGATAAGCATCAAGCTTATACTTAGGAGTCCAACCGCAATTGTGGAGCATATAACCAATCTTAAAATCAGCACTCTTTGCTCCCTTTGCAGCCACGGAAACCTTCATATTCCAAACCAGCTTCCCACCGCCTGACAAATCATTCAACTGCCGTTGCAAATCATTAATCAATTCCTGCAGGTCATTAATTTTAACCTTGAGTTTGGCAGACTCTTGATAGAGCTTGGAAAGACTGCTGACGACCTGTCCGGCAATGTTGCCCATATCTGAAGGTTTTATCTGCTGTTTGCTGCCCCTCTCCTTCCAGAAAGAGATTCCGCCATCCACAGCCTGCTGCTGTGAAATGACTGAATCACGCTTGAACTTAAGTTGATCAATTTTTTTACCAAGCTCAACTGCTGCGGGAGAACGGGACAAATCACTACGGGTCCAAGAGACATCGTTTACCGATACCCCTTCGCTCAAGGCGGCGATAGTAAAGGTATCAGGAACAGCCTGCCCGCTAAGGGTAAACATTACGTAGCTCCCATTCACATCAGATTTAACATCTGCCTTGACCGTGCTGCTGAAATCCGCGCCGGAGGGATAGAAAACCACCCGGTCTGCCGCAGCCGAGGCTTTACCGCAAGATAGGATAACTAAAAACAAAGCCATCAATATAATTTTTTTCCGCAAATCATTACCCTCGTTTAACAGTCTATAAATTAATGCAATTCACTTATCATAACAGATATCACCAGCAATCAACAACTCACAAAATTGACCTTAAACAATCACGCCAACCCTCTCGACAAACAATGATTTTTTATTAATAGTCAGTGCTTCAGATATACATCACCATTAACTGGAGCATTATAAAATGGGTAATAAACTTTCACTGCTCGTCTGCGGGGGGGCGGGATATATCGGTTCGCATATGACCCGGATGATTGCTGAAGCCGGACATGAAGTCACCGTCTTCGACAACCTCTCCACAGGCCACGCGGAAGCATTGAAATGGGGCAAATTCATCAAGGGTGACCTGCGCACCCCATCCGACCTTGAAAATGTGTTTTCTAAAGGTAAATTTGATGCGGTCTTTCATTTTTCCGGCTTGATCGTTGTTAGCGAGTCAGTTCAAAAACCCTTCGAATACTATGACAATAACGTGACCGGCACTTTAAACCTGCTACAGGCCATGCGAAAGCACGGTGTCGGTAAATTCGTTTTCTCCTCCACTGCCGCTGTTTACGGTGATCCGGTCATGGATATCATTACAGAGGACCATCCGCTGAAACCTCTTAACCCATACGGCAGGACCAAACTTCAGGTTGAAGAAATCCTTCAGGATTATGCCGTTGCTTATGGGCTTGATTCCGTCTGCTTCCGCTATTTCAATGCCGCAGGAGCGCACCCGGACAGCCTCATAGGTGAAGCCCATTCACCTGAAACACACCTGATTCCGAATATCCTGCTCAGCTGCATTGATGCAGGACGTAAACTCAAAATTTTCGGCAACGATTACCCGACTCCGGACGGAACCTGTGTCCGAGACTACATCCATATTCTGGACCTCTGTGACGCCCACCTCAAGGCAATCGGTTACATGGATCAGAATAAAGGCGCGCACTCCTTTAACCTTGGCAACGGCAAGGGATTCAGCATCCTTGACGTAATCAAGTCTTCAAGCGAAGTGATCGGGCGTGAAATTGGATTTGATTACGAACCCGCCCGCGCCGGGGACTCACCGCGGCTGGTGGCGGACAGCAGCAAAGCTGCCGCAGAACTGAACTGGACCCCTCAATACACAGACCTGCGCGAGATAATCGAAACAGCCTACCGCTGGCACAAGAATCCGGCATTCTAATTACGCTAAAAACAAAGTAAACAAAAAAGCTGGAGTTTGAGTCATGCGACCCGAACTCCAGCTTTTATATTTTGTTATTTATAAATTGCGACTTAACGACTGACCAACAGCACATCCTGATGATAGTTGGATTTTCTTCCGCACCAGTTACCCAGTATCGTTTCTTGAATCTTGAACCCGCGCTGCTCAAATAAATTCACGGCGAATTTTTCGTCATAACCTACCGCATCCATAGGGTCCTTTGGATCTGCGGTGTAGAATATCCCGTACTTGAAGAAATCATGAACACTTTTGCCCTGATCCATAAGCTCATTTGATTCCGCATTAACCAGAAAAAAAGTCGCCAGAATATTCCCGTCTGCTTTAAGCACCCTGTCCATTTCCTTAATATAATTCATGATATCTTCCGGCATCATATGAGTGAAAACGGAGTTGAGCATGATCAGATCAAATGACTCATCTTCATATGGGAATACAAAGTCAGCAGCCTTGGTTTTCGCGGCGGGGTTGTACGTGGAATTAAATATATCAACCTGCTGATACCTAAAATTAGGGAACTCAGGCGTAATATTTTCCGTGCACCATTGGACTCCGACGGGAAAAGTATCAAAACCCTCATACCCCCCACGTTCGGAAAGAATTTCCAACAAGGGAAAGGATAACCGTCCGATCCCGCAACCGATATCCAGAACTTTTGAATCCGGCTGCAATTCAAATTTGTCCCAGCACAGATCAATCATTTTCTTACCGGAAAGCCGAAAGTCTCCACCTCCGAAGCAGATATGCAAATCTTCAGGCGGTTCAGAAATATTATTGATATCTCGCATTATTCACCATCTACATTTGGTTCAGGCAATCTTCACAGATTTCCCCTTCGGGAGTCTCTATTGCTGACTTCGATTCTGATTTTTCCAAAATCACATCAACCATTCCCTCAAATCTTTCAGCGGGCAGATAGCCACGAATGGACACACCGTTAACGAGAAAAGTCGGAGTTGCATCAATGTCGAATTTCTTGGCTTCGGCTTCATCGGCAGCAAGATATTGCTGCAACTTCTCATTCTGAAGATCCTTCTGGAGCTGTGCTGTATCCACTCCGATTTCATTAATGATTTCACCTAACACAGCGCCGGATTTATCTTCATAAAGTTCCTTTTGACGCTGAAAAGCGAGATCATGAAATTTAAATGCCTGCGCTTTATTGGAAAGTGCAAGGGCTTCGAAAACAAGAGCCAATTGGCGGGAATTCTTATGCATGGGCAAATGCTTGAACACCAGTTTATACTTCTCCGGCTGCCCGGTTGCCAGCTTGCTGACCACCTTCGCACCTTTACTGCAATATGGGCACAGAAAATCGGTATATTCAACGATAGTCACTGGGGCATCAGGATTCCCGAGCATCGGCCTTTCAGCAAAAATGGTGGGAGTATAGGGATTTGCGATCTCAGCATCAAACGTTGCTTCACGCTTCATCTTTTCACGCTGGTCAATGCCCAACTCAACAATCTCCAACATTTCGACGCTGCTTTCACGCATGGCATCAAGCACGATTTGGGGATTTTCCTTGATGGCTTCAGCTATCTGTTCTTTAAGCACCTGCTTATTTACACAGCCGGAGATCAGCAAAAATAACAACAAAGCAGCAAAAATATTCTTCAACATGAAAAACCTCTTAAACAACATTCAAGAAAAAACCTCCATGCAATTCTGCGGTGGAGGTTTAAAACTTGTTATTTAAATCAGACTCAAAACTATTCAGCACCCAATGACCAAACATCATCGAAGGAATCTGTTTGATCGCTGACTTTTTCAACGAATTCAGAATGAAAAAATTCATCCTCCATTGTCGGGGCAGCTGGCCCACCAAAGGGGGAGGTCACGATATCGTACATACCGGAAACAATGCGTCCACCAGTGTATGCAACACCGACGAAAAGACCACCGATATACCCCGCTGCCTGCTCTGCAGGCTCATTGCTCTGTGCAGCAAGGTCAACAGACTGATTGGGTATCTCCAGCGGAGCGGAAACAAGGTTGGTCACCCCCCGACCGAACTTGCGGGAGGCACGCTCAGAATAGTTATCCTGACTGCCGACGTAATTAGCAGAATTCAAAGAGCAACCGCCGAGCAGCATTGATGACAGAGCCAATGCAACCACTGATATTTTTACAAATCGTTTCGATTTTATCATTTTATCTCCTGTAACTAAATATATGCCTCCGCTCCTATTCGCTGTCAAGGTTATGCGTATGTTTACTAATGTAATTAAGAATTTTATAGATATTTTTTATAAAAAAAGGCCGCCCCGAAAGGGACGGCCTCATCAACATTATAATAAGTCGAACTTACCACTTTCTCTTGCGCTGCTCTTCTAGGGCTGCGTCCTGTTCTTCGAAAGTAGCGAATCCTGCGTGATGCATTGCATCTTCAACAGTCTGGTTCCAATCCCAAGCGGAATAGATTACCGGCTTGTGGAAAGTTCCACGGAAAGTATCCATTTCCTGTCTGATGAAGTCCTCACGCGGGGAATCCATGTTGTCGCGAAGCTGCTCATTAAGACGTCTGATCTCACCTTCGTACCAGTCCTCAAGATCTTCTGGGGTCTTGTACTTCTTGATGATGTGGCTGTAGCCGTTCGCTTCCATCAGCTCGGCAAGACGCTCAAAATGACGTGCTCGGATCCACTGTCCAAGTTCGCTGACCTTGATGTTCTCAGCCTCGACCGCAGCCATATCAAGCTTGGTCTGGAGATAAGTATCAGGCACAACGGATGCGGACACAATCCCGGCGATGCAGACTACGCCGCGCAGAATTACGCTGTTAGAGACACCCTGTCCACAAAAACCGATTTTCTTACCGAACTTCTGTCCGGTAAAAATAGCGGAGAGGATTGCCCAGACAACAGCCGGATCTTCTTCATCGTAGATATGCTGCAGGCTGGAGTTATCACGGTCAGTGCCGAGTACCAGCTGAGTCATATCGTTAGAGCCGATGGAGAAACCGTCTACTTCTTTGATGAATTCCTTACTGAGCACAGCGTTACTGGGAATCTCGGCCATAAGGATCAGCTTAAGACCGTCAACGCCGGACTCAAGGTTATGCACCTGTGAGAGGTAACGCTTCATGCTGCGTGCTTCTTCGATGGTACGAACGAAGGGGAGCATGATGTGCAGGTTCTTACCGCCGAATACGCCGCGAGAAAGCTTGAAGGCTTCCAGTTCCCAGTCGTGGATGTTTCTGGAAACACCACGATAACCGAGCATGGGGTTGTCTTCATGATGTTCAAAGAGCAGTCCACCGAGCAGGTTGTGGTATTCGTTGGTCTTGAAGTCAGTGGTACGGTAAACAATATCTTTGCCGTAAAAGGCCATGGCAAACAGCGCCAAGCCCTGTGACAGGGTCTGAATGTAGTTTTCCTTACCGCTTCTGAGACCGCGGGATTTAAGAATATCTGCAATGCGCTGACGAAGGGTGGTGACTTCATCCATTTCGGATTTAAGTCCCATCTTAAGGGCCACTTCTTCACGCAGTGCTTTAATTCCTTCAATATATTCGAGAACCACTGGATTCTCTTTAGCCTTGATGAGCATTTCAGGAAGTTCATCAAGCGATTCAGTTCGCTTGTAAATAAACTTGGAATCTGCATTCTCACCGGCATGAATTCCGAGAACGCCGCGCAGATGCTCTTCAATGTTAACGGAGGTCTTAAGGGTGTAGAGGCATTCCGTTGCATGCTCAAGGTAATGGTCGAGTTTCTTGTCCAGTTCACGCAACTTACGGTGCATGGCCAGAACTTCCTCGGTACCTCGTGCAGTGTTGGAGTTAGCCATGGAATCCATTTCCTCGGCCAGACCGGTCAGCGCGCCAACGTATTCCCTGAGATTGATGTTCAGGGAAATCAGCCCGGAATCGAGTTGAGTCTTCATGACCGTGGTCAATCTCGAATCAAGCTCATCAAGCTTATCCTGAACCAGTTTATCAAGATTTCCGTTATCGTAAGCTTCAAGGGCCAGCGGATGCACGCCTACGTTACCGAGCATAAACTCGGCCCGGAGCAGACCGACTTCAAAATCAGGAACTTCGCGCAGACGGGAAAGGAACAGGGACTGTCCCACATCAGCGAGGATCAGACCTACTTTGGTTTTGGTCGCCGGAAGTTTGGAAGTATTAATGGTTCCGCCCACTTCAATAAGAGGAAGTGCGCCGCGGTAAACCTTACCACGAGAACCGTCAACTGTGATATCCTGCCCATCAAGGGAACGCAGAACTTCGAGTCTCTGAATACCGATGATAGCCGGGATACCCAGCTCGCGGGAAGTGATCGCCGCGTGACTGGTATCACCGCCGACATCAGCGAGAATACCCGATGCGATACGCATGCCCGGCACCATGTCCGGGTCGGTACGTTCAGCCGCGAGGATGTCGCCTTTGTGAATTTTATTAAGTTCAAGAGCGGAACGCAGGTACTTTACAGTTCCCTGCCCTGCTCCGCGGGAGGCTCCATTTCCTTCAAGTACCACTTCAGCTTCTTCAAGCTCCTTGGGGTCAACCTCAAGTCTGCGCATGAAGATAGCATCAGGATGCTGTTCGAATTCCTCGTTCCAGCGGGTTTCAGGACGGGCCTGAACAAACCAGAGACGATCCGCCGCATCAAGACAAAACTCAGTATCCATAATCATGCCGCCATAGGCTTCACTGATAGAGCGAACACCCTTGGCAACTTCTTCGGCCTGAGCAAGAGAAAGCGCCCAGCGATAAACTGCACCGGGCTGAACTTTTTCAACCTTGGTTCCGCCCTTCTCGCTGTAGACGATCTTCTTGTCTTTGCTGCCCATATTACGGACAACAACTTCAGATCCGTCATCACGCTGGAATACATAAAATTTATCCGGGGTGACCATGCCGCCAACAACAGCTTCACCGAGACCATAACTTGCGTCGATGGAGACCAGATCCTTACGGTCTGTTCCACGGCAGCCGGTAGCAGTATCCGCGCTGAACGCAGTACCGGAAATAACCGGATTAATCATGCGCATGATACAAACGGAAAGCGAGGTATTCTCAATAGCCCATTCAAGCTTGGCATTCTCGGCGATGGAAGCATCACCGGTGTTTTCTGCCAAGGTAACAGCATCGAGAATCGCTTCACGGCGGTAAGTCATGCTGCGCAGGTTGTAAGCTGATGCGCAGTCCCAATGATATGCTTCGGCGCACTGATCGTCGCCGACAATATTAAGATAGGTATCCTGAAGTCCGGCAAAAGCTTTTTTACGGCTGTCTTCACCGGCAGCGGAGGAACGCACGGCAACAGGCTCGTTTTCAAGCCCGGCATCCTTGCAGATTGAAAGGTACGCTTCCTTGACGGCTTCTTCCACTTCTTTGGGGAGTACAACAGAAAGAATAGCACTCTGAACAAGCACGGATCTTTTGCGGAGCTGGTCAATTCCTTCAGGGGAGGTTGCGAAGCCTTCAACAACGTTGTTGATAAAGGTGCGCAGCTGAATCTGTGTTTCAGTATGTTTCCGGGCCTCATCCTTGATTACACGAGCGATGGAGCGAACAAACTTCTGCAGAAATTCACTGTCACTGTTAACTTCTTCACTGCTCCAGTCCACAGCGTTGTACTCACTGTCGACAACAGCGCGGACAACACTTGCGTTTACTTTAGTTTCATCAAGTAGTTTATGAAATGCTATGGATGAAACAGCTCTGAACTGGGGAGACCTGATGCCTTCTACCTGACTGATCAATGCGGTGTTATAGTTCTTACCACCGACCAGCAGTTCAGCATCTTCGCCGATTTTAACAATATCAGCGCCGGTTAATATCAGCTTCTTTTCAAGCTGTTTTTTAGCCTGGGACTTCTTGGGAGCTGCTGTTCCCGCACTTTTAGCGGAAACTGCTTCTTCCGTCTTACCAGCCATCACTTCCTCCTTACACATCTTTAGTAGAGATATGCCTTTGGATTTTATTTCAAAATCCGGGTAATTAAGATAATCAGTAATCGAAAAGAAATTAACAGAATATAAACAGATATAGCACCCTGCCCTAAAAAAGAACAGGGTTACAAACGATAATGATACTAATTCGGGCGCAAGCGGAAGAACTCCGCTGCAGTCCAGGATTGCCCTAAACAGGTGAAAAGCTTCCCTTCAGTTCACCCGGCAACAAAAAAGCAATTCCTTACCAAGGCCCGTATGTCAAGCAAAAACAGTATCTACCGACATTATAAAGGCATAACCGATCCGGAATAAATCTCGTGCTGCTCACCATTGGAGTCAACAACAAGTCCACCATCAGAACGTAGACCGCAGATCACACCGCGTTCGACCCCTTCAGGGCCGTCCACGATCTTGACCTCTTCACCAAACCAGACCAGACGGTCCTGAAGTTCGTAAAGAAAATCATCTGTATTGTTCATGGAAATAATTGAGTCAAAATTGCCCCGGAAATACTTAATCAGCTCGACCCATGTTTCCAAGGGACCAAGCTGCATAGTCTCGGTATTCAACTTTCCGGCAGGGACGGCGTGATCAACACGGAGCTGCTCGCGGGCAGGCGCGTAGGCCAGATTCAAACCGATGCCGACCATTGTGGCGTTACTGCGTTCTTCAATGAGAATACCGCCGGCCTTCTTGCCGTCTATAAGTATGTCATTGGGCCACTTGAGCTGGGCATCAACACCGATATCACGCAATGCGTTGCAGGTGAGGTAGCCCACGATCAGAGGGAGAATCCGATTCCATACAGGACGAACTTCACCGGGCTTTACTTTCGGCAATGCGGGCCACCTAACGGTTCCATGAAGGTTACCGGGAGGTGAAATCCACTCGCGGCGAACCTGTCCGCGTCCGGTGTTCTGTTCAACAGCTAGAACGCTGCCCCATTCCGAAAGATCTTCGAGGGCATTCAACCGCCAGGCAACATCAAGACTTGAAATACAAGAACCGCAAACCGCAACTGAAACACCGGTCCTTGAACCTGAAATCCATGTTGAATAAGTCCTGTACTCTGCGTCCTCACTGTTCCAGGGGCCGAAATTTTCAATATCCCGCGCCCAAAGAGGGTGAGCCTGAAAGATATTTTCCGGGTTTGTCTTGGGCAGGGGACTGTTTTCCTTGCCGCTTATAATAGTAATTCGAGTAATCATACTGCACTATCCCATGGTCAAAGGATGATAGACGAGATTTGATCCTGTTTTTATTAATACTTTAGCTTAATTATATTCTTACCTAAAGCTAACGGATTGTGCAACCATTGTTCATCCGACAGCTTTACTAAAGTCAAAATAAGTAGGCGGGAACAGCCGCAAAGGGACTATTCTGTCTTGGAGGATTTGATCTCCCTGATGAGATCAATGAGTTCTTCTTCCACATCATCAGCTTCACTCTGGTCAATAGCGTCAGAAGAACGGGAGTCGCGGGTAATTGCGGCGGCTATTTTGCTCGAAATAACGGAAAGAATCCTTTTTTTGGCATCATCCCCGGCAATGGCAATCAGAATGCCCAGCTTATAGTAACCGAGTTGACGAAAAACCTGCTTAAGGGTTCCGAGATCAACAAAAATTATATCTTCGACACCCTCAAGCTCTTCAATAGATTTACGCTTACGTTTTACTTCCCTGAAGAACTGCTCACCTTTTCTCTCTGCCCATTTAGACGTCGCATCCTTATGCAGCATACAAATATCTTCCGGGAATTCCCCCACTCCGATCTTCTTGTAAATCATTTCCGGATTGGAATCGACCAGACTTGAAAAATCAAAAATATCAACAAAATCAGAAAGGAAAACTTTTCCGCTGAACTTATTAATATCATCTGAGAGGTTCTCGGCAATAATCAAAAAATCATCCGGACTGGTGATACTAAGGTAAGTCTGAGCACCTATTTTATTAACCGTGATCATACTAAAACCGATTGCAGATTTAAGATGACGATCAATCTCATGCTGCGGAGCATTGCTGATAGCGGAAAATTCTCTGGACAACTCCTCAAGGGTTATCCCGATAGGAGCATCTTCGCTGCGTGGTGCTGTCTGAAAAATGCGGTGTTTCATGTGCAGCAGGCGGCAAAAGGTCAACCATGAATTATCGCTGCGGCTTTCGGATATTGCCCGATCTGCGCTGGCAAGACGTGAAGCAAGTACGCGGGTAAGATGAAAGACGGTAGGATGGCTTTTCTTGAGCAGCATAAGAATCAGCCGCGCAGTAAGCACCAACACAGTGCATTCAGACGCGGCTTCCGCTCCGGCAACACGGGCACTGCGCGAAATGATAGCCATTTCACCAAAAATCTCCCCCGGTCCAAGAGTAGCTAAAACCTGCCGTTTACCCTTAATATTCTTAACAATATTAATAGTTCCGGACTGAATCATGTAGGCAACATGACCTTTGTCCCCTTCCTTAAACAGCACTTCACCTTTAAGGAAAGTCTTGGCTTGCGGTCTGCCCACCTTAATTTACCCCCTTAAGTTTACGTACAGTATCAAGGAGTTCATCACAACATTCCAGAACTTCCGCATCGTTGGGATCACGATCCCGCGGCGGTTCACGTAACAGAATCTGGGCAACCTTTTTGCCTATATTGCGCTTGATCTTATCTTTACCCTGCTGATCAAGGGCGGAATAAAGTATGGAAATTTTATAATAATTGAATCCTTCGAGAGCTTTCTTAAGCGTAGGATTATCAATAAAAATGATATCATCAACGGCTTCGAGATCATCAAGATCCTTACGAGGTCTGCGGAATTTATTGAAAAAGTTAGAATCCTTATCCTTGCGCCACTCCATGGCCTTTTCCCGGTCAAAAAACAGCAGGTTTTCCGGCATCTCTTCCTTGATGACTTTTTTATAAATCAACTCCGGGGTACTTCCGGTTCTTCTCGCAAGTTCTGTGAAACTCATGAAAGTCATACGCTGATCGACTTTGGCCCCAAGTTCGCGCATCTGCTTATACAGCGAGCGCAGATTGCACATGAATTGTTCAAAATTTATGATCTGGATGTAGCGTTCAACAAAAGCACTTTTATCGCCCTTCTTAACGCTTTTAATATCTATCAAACGCAGCTTGAAAACCGTCTCAAGAAACGAATCTATCTCAACATTGGAAAAAGCGGCCAGACTTTTAACCGTTTCGATGTACGAATTTACTGAAAGTCCCATCTTGTAGTTTTCAATCTCACGCTGTTTATCACGCGGAGTGTAAGCAAATTCCCGATAGGCGAGATCAAGGATGGTGGCAAGGGCGAGAAAAGAATCACTCTGCTCTGCGCTGCCAGTCTTGAGGTCAGTAGCCGCAACCCTTTTCGCCAGCAGCTCCAACATCTTTTTTACAGTAGCCGGAGAAGACTTAAGCAGCTTGTTCATCATCTCTTCGGTGATCACAACAAGCTCACAAAAACTTGAAGCTTCAGCGCTCGCAGTACGCTTCTGGTTGGCGAGCAAAGACATCTCCCCGAAGATATCACCACGGCGCAGGGAAGCCATGACAGTCTTTTTCTTGTCGATCATCTTAAAAATATCAACAGTCCCGGACTTGATCATGTAAGCAATTTTGCTTTCCTGACCCTCGTGAAAAATAACCTTACCCTTGTGGTAGGTTCGTATGCTCGGCGCAGTCCTGACAATCATATATATTCTACTTTAATTAGCTGAAGAATCATGAATATTACACATTTCGACGGCTCTTAACAAGCCCTACAACCTTCTTCACAACAAGCGGGAACAATCCAAGCAGGACAAAGGAAATAAGCACTCCCGGCTGCACGATTCCGGAAAGGGAATCGATCTGTCCCAACTCCTTGCCGGCATTCACATATACCATGGTTCCGGGTAACATCCCAAGCTGCGAAACCCAGTAAAAAGTTCTCAGCCGCATATTAGTAAGACCCATGACCAGGTTAATGACAACAAATGGAATCACCGGAATAAGACGCATGGTAAAAAGATAAAAAGCACCTTCCTTCTCTATGCCCTGATTGACTTTATCCAGCCTGTCCCCGAACTTGCGCTGCACATAATCGCGTAAGAGATAGCGGGAAAAGAAAGAGGCCATGGTCGCACCAATGGTGCTGGCAAAAGAAATTACCAGCACGCCGATAGTAAAACCGAACATGGCTCCCCCGGCAAGCCCGAGCACTGTTGCTCCCGGAAGATTTATCCCGACAACAAGAACATAAATCAGAAAAAAAGAAGCGATTGTCCAAAATGGATTTTGATCATAAAAGGCTTGAAATTCCTGCCGTGAATTTTTTAAGTATTCCAGGGTGAGAAATCTGTCCAGATCGAAAGCAAAAAATAGAGCAGCTACGCTGACGATAAGTATGAGTATCAGTATTTTCTTTTTCATTAAGCATACGATACCATCAAACCTGAATTAATCAAGAACTGCGATCACTGATCTTTGTTATTAATATATGTAAGGTAGACACAATTAAATGGTTAAAAAATCGAATAAATTAAAATTATTAATTGCCGGGGGCGCAATTCGCGATCTGCTGCTGGGACATGAACCAAAAGATGTTGATTATCTTATCGCTGCCGGAACAGCGGAAGATTTCATTTCGGCATTTCCCAAAGCGCGTCCGGTGGGGAAATCCTATGAAATTTTTTATCTTAGCGGGCTTGAATTTTCCTTTCCACGCAAGAAGGGAAAAACGACTGCAGAAACAATAGAACTGGACCTGCAAGCCCGTGATTTCACGATCAACAGCCTCGCACTGGATGAAGAGGGTGAACTTTACGCCCACCCACAGGGTTTGGAAGACTTGCAAAAACGTATTCTACGCCCTTCTTTTCCGGGCACGTTCAAAGAAGATCCGCTGCGGATATTTCGCGCGGCAACATTTCTGGCCCGTTTTCCCAGCTTCAATCCCCACCCGGAACTGATTGAAGGCATGAAGCATTGCGCTGCCGAAGGCTGGCTGAATGATATCGCGCCGGACCGGATTGGTGCTGAACTGCGAAAAGCATTGAGCGGTCCCAAACCCGGGAATTTCCTACGCCCTCTGATCGAAACGGATTGCCTTGAGCCGTGGTTCAGTGAATTCTCCGGGGCAGATGAAATTCCCGCAGGGCCTATGCAGTACCACGACAAATCAATTGCCGGACACACTGCTGAAATCATGGATAAGGTCGCCGGCGATCCTCTGACCTGCTGGATGGCCATGTGCCATGATCTGGGAAAAGTACTGACCGAAACAGAAATACTTCCTTCGCACTACGGACACGACAAAAGAGGAGCTGAACCGGCGCAAAATCTGGGTAAAAAACTCATGCTTCCGGTCAAATATATCCGCGCAGGAGAAACTGCCGCCCTGCTGCACATGAAGGCCGGTAATTACGCCGAGCTTAGACCCGGAACCAAAGTGGATATGTTAATGAAGCTGCATGTCTCGGGTTTGCTGGAAAATATGACCAGCCTATGCCGTGCGGACCGGGGGAAAAATGTATTGAATACGGCTTCCGCAGACTTGGCGGAGATACTTAAAGTATCCCTGCCGGCCCACGAAAGAAATCTCGGAAAGGAATCAGGGGAAAAGCTGCGCAACCTGCGCGCGATGCGCCTGAAGGAACTTCATAGCGCATAGTTGCCGGAACTATTCGAAGAGATATTTGTACTCCGAAGCAACCTTGTCAGTCTTATTCAGCAGCCCGGCAGAACCACTCTCCACGTTACGAGAAGTCGTGATTCCAAGTTCCTGTTTGAGATAAAAAGGAACCACATCTTCACTTTCCGCGAACGTCCAAACTATTGAATACACAGATCCGATCTCGGGCCTGTCTTTGAATTCACTGCGTGATTCAATCCTGACCCGCACCGCTTTGGAGTTTTTGTCGACCAGATTAAACAGCACAGATTTCCTAAAGTTTTCCTTTAACTTTAAGGCCAATGTTCCGCCTAAAACATCATCGCCGGAATGAACCACCACAACTGGAATTCCGGCTTGGTCTTGGGCCTGTTCTATTTTTTCCGCCGGGACAGGCTTGGCTTTTACGTCAGGGACGGCCTTGGTTTCTTGAGCGTAAGCAATGGAACCAAGGGATAATATCAAGCCCAGAACCAGAATCAAACCCAATGCTTTTTTCATAACAACTCCTTATTCACATTCATTCGCAAATCCTTAAGTAAAGCCTTGACCCTTACTTTATCGCGGGCCCAGACTTGTGAACAATACCCTGAAATATACGTTGCCATTTCCTTACGCGGCGGCAGATCGGGAAATTTTGGAAAATCAATATCCTTAATGGTAATAACATGAAAGGCCATCTCGTCATCGATCACCTGACACTGCAGTCCTACACATCCGGCTATGTTCTCTTTCTGCACAGCAGCCGGGTCCAGAGACTTGGTGAACTTTAAAACATCAGAAGCTGTGACGTTCCTGTTCACCTTTTCAATTTTGACGTTAATCTCATCAGCCATGCGAAAAAAATCAGCACGGTTCACAGTGCGGACTTTTCTCCCGTTGTCCTGATCTTCAATTGAACCATGCATGTAATCTTCAATACTTGCGGATAGCAACTCATAAGCAAAACTCAACCACTTAATGTGCTCTCCCCTGCCTGTGAAAGAGAAGGAAGGCTTAGCTATCAGGGTTGTACTCTCAACACCTGCGGGATAAAAAAAACGATCCCGGCTCAGCCCCGTGGACACCCAGAAATCGTTTGCCCCGTCTGGACCGAGACATATTTTTTCCATGAGCGCACAGGCTCGAAAGACTGTATACAACTTGACATGCAGCTTTTCAGAAACTTCATGAAAAAACTCAATTGCGTCATCAACGTCGATACGGGCACCAAAATAGGAATCCGCCATATCATGAAGCACTTCATCCGTTAAAGCATCGGTCAAATCTTTAAAGTCAGCCATAATCTTTCCCTTTAATGCTCAGCTCAAAACTTTGTTCGGAAATTTTTTATTTCCGCTCTATCCTTTTATTTAAAACGCTTTCCGAACAAAACAACTGTTCAGTCCTTATGTAAATCATTAATTACCCTTGAGAGTGCCATATAATTGAATTATACGCTATGGGCACGAGTATCATTAAAATTTGAAAAATGATGACCGTAAAGATTTCCAGCAGTTAAACCTCCTGCTCGGTTTAACTGGACTGTTCGAAAAAAACGGCCTTATTAGTTAATTATCTGACATTAAACTAATAGGGATTCCAAAGGGACTTGTTCCTTTGGCCGCCGGAGGCGAAATGCGATATTTAAAAGCGCGAAGCGCATCATCTAAAAAAGCCATACTGGAGGGAGTATGCTGCTTAACGAACATTTAAGTAAAATTCTGCTCAAAGAGGCCGGACTTCCCGTCCCCACCGGTGTTAAAATTTCCGAGAAAGACCTTCCGGGTCTTGAACCCTACTTTCCCCTGCCCTGGATTCTGAAGGCTCAGGTTCCTGTGGGCGGACGCGGTAAAGCCGGTGGTATCCAGAAGGTGGATTCCAAGGACGATTATGAAAAGATCGCCCGCAAGATCCTGACCATGGAAATCAAAGGCAACCAAGTTCCCTTCCTGAGGGCCGAGCCTGCCGTTGATATCCGTAAGGAATTTTACCTTTCACTGACTCTCTCACGCCAGCGTCGCAAGGTAATCATGACTGTAGGCCGCGAAGGCGGGGTGGAAATTGAAAACATGGGCCCGGAGAACCTGCTCATTCAGGAAATCAGCCTACCCGGAGGACTGCAGCCCAACCAGATTCGCGCTGCCTTCTTCCACATCGGAATCGCCAAAGAACTTTTTATGGATTTCAGCAACATTGTTAGAAATCTTTACAACAGCATGATTGATAACGGCCTGCTGCTGGCTGAAATCAACCCGCTGGCATTGACCGGATACGGCAAACTCCTTGCCCTCGACGGTAAAATCGAGATGGACGACAACATCGTTGATCTCAACCCCGCATTTGAAAAATACTATCAACCGGAGCACTCCACCCCGGTGGAGAATATCGCCCGCGAGGCCGGGATGAGTTTTGTTTCCCTCAAAGGCTGGGTCGGACTCATCGCCAACGGCGCAGGGCTGGCTATGGCTTCCATGGACGCGCTGAACTTCTCCGGCCTCCCGGCTGCCAACTTTCTCGATCTCGGTGGAGCCGCAGACCAGAAGCGCATCGAAACCGCGCTGCGGCTGCTCTTTGACGATGATCAGGTAAAAGCAATCCTGATCAACCTCTTCGGCGGTATCCTTTCCTGCGAACTCGTAGCCAAAGCTCTTGTCGCAGCCCTTGGCGGCAAGGAACCGGAAAAGCCCATCGTTGTGCGAATGTCCGGTAACAGCGCGGAGGAAGGACTTGAAGTTCTCAAACAGGTTAAAGGCGATAAGCTGCACCGGGCCAGAAACATGCAGGAAGCCCTCGACCTGCTGACCAAACTCAAGCC
>PPCM01000765.1_pt1 | contig 20817 bp, 18 predicted proteins | sample 1555541 | NCBI WGS metagenome assembly PPCM01 (sample SAMN05284479, study PRJNA326546) | Marine sediment metagenome, whole genome shotgun sequencing project. | isolation source: marine sediment | place: Germany: Wadden Sea | collected 2012-09-05 | reverse complement strand
ATCCGGTCGGGCGACACCCTGCACGCCTGCGGTAGCAATGAGTATGACCAGATTACCAACAACAGACAGCAACAGTTCACCACCCCCACCCCACTCGACCTGCCCGGGCCCGTCGTGAAGGTCACCATTATTTTAGATAATGTATTTATCCAACTGCTGGACGGGGCGTGGGTCGGGCAGGGTCAGTATGACAGCGACTACTTCACCCCCGTTCCCGAGGCCGACCTCATCGAGGGCCGTATTCTCCCCGGGTGGTCATCGGTCATTGACGACAATGTTGAGGAGTTGAATGCCCGGGAGGCTGACGTTAATTTGATGTTCCTTCCTGAGCCCATCGCCAACACGTGATCGACGTCGAGGACGAGATAAATGATGCTTGGTGATCTAGAGACGGTTCTACCTTGTCACATCGCTGACGAGTTGAATCCGCGACTTGCCGACCATTTGTGGTCGACCGGCCGTCCGTCGTGGCTTCCGCGAGACACATAAAGGGTTGACCTCATCGAGCGCCAAACGTGTGACGCAGAGGCCGACTTCATCGAATTGACCAATGCCCAGTTTACTCCCCGGGCTCCAAATAATGGTAACCGCCAAAGGAAATCAAGGTGTGACGAGGGAGATACCCGAGTACACCCGACCACCACTGCCGGAGATAGCTACAGGGTGACCAGTTGTGCGTTGGGCAATAAATAGTAACCGCCAAAAAGAAGGCGCATCGTATGGAAGAATCGGGCAAACCGGATCCAGGAGCATTGTACACTGGCGATACTGATGCGTATTACCAGGAAAATGAGGATATCAGTGGTTATTCCTCGAAAGCGGATGATGCGGAGCTCATCTCCAAAGATGTTTCCATTGCCGGCGATGATGAGGATTCCGACGAGGCGTACAGTTCTTCTGAGTTTGGATATGGTGCGCGTTCTTCTGCTAGTGCGTTATCTGTCGCCAGTAACGCCCAGGCTCTCGAAGAGCTTCTCGAGTCCGAGGCATCCAACGATGTCGACCTACAGGGCCTAGTGAGCTCCTACACGGCCGGTGATGAGCCCGAGCTCAGTGATGAACATCACCGGCAGCAAATGATGTGTACCGCATGCAACTCGATGCGTGCTCAGTGCTACACGCTTGATTCTGCCGAGATCGCACTTCCGATGGATATAATGGCGCGCGTTCAACCCACACCAAACCACGGATCGGCCCCATCGGTGACCCTCACAGCTGACCCGCTCGCGGAGGAGCTGGGCGTCGGCACGTGTATCGTCATTCAACACTCTGCGAAGATCACGACCGATAACGTCGTCCGCCAGACCGGGATGCTCGCCGACCTCCTCCTGAGATCCACCATCGGGCCTGTGATTGACCCGGGCCTCAGAGAGCAGCCCTTCAGATGCCCCTGCAACGTCTCACCAGCCAACGACGAGGACGAGGTGCTCGCCGTTAGCAACGTGACCATCTTCCGCGGTCCCGGTCCAGACTATGCCCACATCCAGCCCACCACCACCACTGTAGTCCTCGGTGCGGACCTCTCAGCCGCCTCCACCCTCGCCGCCGCCCTCCAGGCCGACCGTATCATCGTCCACACCCCGCTGGCCCCCGTCCCATTCACCCTTCCTGCTAACAAAGTCCTCCCCGTCAACCATGGCCTGGCTCGCCTCCCTCCCGTGGCCCATGCGTCCCCCACGGGCGTTATTGACGCCATCACAGGCACGGCTATGATAGACGCCCAATTGACTCAACCTACCAGAGTCTTCCCGACCGCCATGTCATGTGAGAGGGGGTCCTTCACACACGCTACCGTTCCCGGGTGGCCTTTACTCACCGCCGACTCGGTCCTCCTTGCCGCTGCCGTCGTTCTCCACGCGGGTGTTGACCCATCATCCATCACCATGGACACTGTCATCAGTTGGGGGCGGGACGGCCGTCTTGACGGGGTGACTGTCACCGTGCCACCGTCCCGGGTACATAAGGTGCACGTACCCGAATCAATATTTAACGTTGATGCCAACATCATGTACACGCTTGCTGACTTCATGCAGAAACGGCCCAATGTGGTCGTTATGACACCGTACGACCCCGCTGCAGCACACGAGGAGGCTGTACGTGAGGCCCAGGCCGTGCGGCAGGCCATGAAGCCTGTCCGTCTCGGAGCCACGGCCGTGCCTCTATGCAGCCATCCATTCAACTGTGGGGACACGAGCCCAGTCCATGCACGGCGGTACAGACATATATGCGGCCACTGGGCGTGCGTATCCAAGAAACCGGAGCATTGGGACAAGTATGTGCACGTATTCCAGGCACTTCCGACGTGCAACAAGGCCAACAAGTGTAGAAAGCTTAGAGATGTCGAGCATCGGTCAACAATGATGCACTTCAAGGTGTACTGGCCATACCACACGTGCGATAGAGAGAAGAAGGGCCAGAACTGCAAAGTTAAGACATGCATCTACAAGCACGAAGGGGAGCTGGCTGAGCCTGGCCCCATGATTGTGAGACGGCAGAATATCTACCTGGTGTAGAAGGTAGGGCGTTTCGTTTGTAAGCCGCGAGGTCGCCAACGGGATGACTGGTGGCTTTTGTTTGTAAATTCGCACTTTAGCGTGCTTGATTTGCTGCCCAACTTATTGTCTTGGAATTGTTATAAAACGATTGAGGATGCAAAGAATCGACAAACCTCGCGTAGTGTCGATCATGTACAGTTTTATGGCATTTACCGGATGCAGTTTGCAAAGGTGATACTAATTTTTTTCGCAAGCAATGTCTCGAAACACAGCAACGATTGACTTCTCGGGGTCAAGAATCAGCTCATGGGACGAGCTACGGCTAAAAGAACCAGTTCCAGGGAGTGCTAAGCGTAAAACTCTCACGAAGCAGCATGACAGGTCAGCGAACACGGTTTCTGCCATCAATTTGAGCCACAACCAGCTCACGGACTGGGAGGGATTCACTGAGGCCATACAAGCGTGTGTATTTAAGCCTACGCACCTGACAACCGTTGATATCTCCTCGAACCGCCTCCCGTCCATTTCCCGTCAGCTAGCCTCCTTCACCCACATCATATCGCTTAACCTTAGCAACAACGCCATCGAAGACGTCTCAGAGGTGTCTTCCCTGGCCTCCCTCAGCATGCTGGCCCATCTCTACCTTGCGGGGAACCCCATGTGTGCTGCCCTCGGCGGGGATTACCGGCGGCGGGTGGCTGCGGCTCTTCCGAAGCTAAGAACACTTGATAGGGTGCAGATCACGCCCATGGAGCGTCGCAGGGAGGCCCGCCCAGCGCGCCCGGTGTCTGCAGGCCCGAGAAGAGTTGACCATGGCCAAAGTCGCCCTACATCGGCCAAGAGGACGGTGCGGCCAACCACGACAATCCGGCCGACGCCTGTCCGTACCCGTCCCCTCTCAGCTGTGGCCTCCCGGCGTCCCGTGGGTCCAGTCTCCACCCATAAGTCAGGCCCCACCCCATCAGGCCCCGTCCGTGCCGAGCCTGTACCAAGGAGGGTGGCCCCGGCAACCGCCTCACGGAGAACCCCCACACTTCACGATGCCGTTAAAGAGACGCCCCAGGAGAGGCCCAGGTCGACCCAGGCCCGGCGCCGTGCACCCATGAGCGTTCGTCCCGCAACACCGGAAAGGACCACACGCGACGCGCCCGCCGTCACTGAAGCCGAAATCCTCGAAGCCACGCTCCTTCAGGCTACCGTTGCCGAGGACAGACTCTCAGCCTTCATCGGTACAGACCAGGGAATGCAGGCTCAACTAGAGATGGCGTACGGCGAACTAGTGGCCAGTCTGGCTGAGAAGGCCACCGCTGAGGCCGCCAAGGATAGAGCTCAACAGACGCAAATCATGGCCGAGCTCGCGGTGCCACTACTCGAGGATCTAGCCGGAGATATGACGGTCGAGGCTCGCATTGCATCAATAGGTCGAGTGGCGGCAGCAGTGGAGGTGGTTGGGAGGGAAACTGGACATTGTACGGGGCGATACACCGCAGATGAGCTCGAGGCGGCGGTCCGTGAGTTGCCGGAGACGACTGGTCTATGTGATATATGTGACTCTGTGGAGTCGGCGGTCAATCTATGTGAGGATCGACGCGGCGTGCTTGATGGGCTGGAGGGCGGCATGAAGGAGCTTCGTGGACTGCGTGAGGGGCTGGTTGACGTGTTGTCGCTGATGCTTGACTCTGCCGAGTTTGGGTGAGATTGGATAAGATAAACAATGACATTGGCGTGAGAAATGTGATGCAATGGACGATGCAGCGATTCTTTGATGGGGCGATTCAAAGGGACGGCAATGGACTGGTGGCAACCTTACCTTACATGTTGGAACCTTATCTAGAGGTGCATGGTATTGACCAACACTCTTCGCCTGCCTGTATGTTGGTCAGCCCAGGTCCACCAACTCAACAATCCACCCGGTTGATTGGGTTCCTTTCCCCATAACATGAAGTCTGATGGCCTCGACCTTGCCAACCTTATCGAAGCGAAGGCAAACCCAGACCAAGATAACGCAGACATTGGCCACTACCTTACCATGCTTACCTTACCCTGATTAATACAGTCTCAACACACACGAGAGTGTTGCATGTGATTCGCTGCACCAATGTTTATCATTAGGCAATCCTAACTCACCCCGCACCCCACACAGCGTCCAGGAACGGGCCATACTCGTAGAGCTGAGCGGCGGAGCGGGCAGGGGTGGGAGGGGGCGGCGGGCCCTCTACCACGGCAAACGTCGCCGCTGGCACATCGTGTGACCGATATAGCGCCATGATCTGGGCCACCCGGGCCAACCCCGCGGCAGGCCACCCCACCCCCTGCGTGACAGGCGCCTGGTCAGCCAGGTCGAGGCTGTGGTGGGTGGCAAAACCGAGTTCGCATGGGGTGAGCGCAATCCCCCAAAGAGAAACACGGCCCACGCACCTATACTGCCCCCGCATTACTATAAACTAGCCATCCGGTGGTCGATTTACATCTTGACAAGGGTCGGGCTGTAGCCCTCGGGGGCCTCGTACCCGAGCAGCGCCAGCGTCGTCGCCGCGCAGTTGGCGAGCCCGCCGGCCATCTCCGCGTCGACCTTGTACTGGCCGGCGTACTGGCTGTCCATCACCCAGAACGGGACGGGGTTGACCGTGTGCGACGTCTTAGGCTTGCCCTTGGCGTCGAGCACCTCCTCGCAGTTGCCGTGGTCAGCGGTGACCAGCAGGATGCCGTTGACGTCCTTCACGGCCTCCCACAGGCGGGCCAGCTCGCGGTCGACAACCTTGACGGCCTCAATGGAAGCCGGTACAGAGCCGGTGTGGCCTACCATGTCGCCGTTGGCGTAGTTCACCCTCAGGTAGTCAAAGTCGCCCGAACGGACGGCGGCGACCAGCGCGTCGGTGACCTCAGGCGCCTTCATGGCGGGGTTGGTCTCGATCATCGTGGTCGGCTCGCTCTCGATCTCGACGTACTTCTCGAGGTCGGGGGCAACGTATCCGAGCTTGTTTCCGTTCCAGAAGAACGTCCTGTGTTAGTGGGGAATCGAAAAGAAACGTACATGTGGCCGTACTTGTGGGTCTCAGCGATCGCGTAGCTCCGCAGCCCGAGCGCGGCGGTGTGCTCAGACATGATGTTGCTGATGGCGGGAGGCGGGACAAGGAACGTCGTCGGGATGGCCTTGTCCGAGTCGTACTGCAGCATGCCGGCGTACCGCACCTTAGGGCACGGGCCATGGGCATCGCGCTTGAAGCTGGTGAAGTCCTCCTTGTCGAAGGCGTCCGAGATCTCCAGCGCACGGTCCCCGCGGAAGTTGGTGTTGATGACAGCGTCGCCATCCTCAATCTTGCCGACGGGGCTGCCCTCGGCGTCAACAATCACGAACCCGGGGTTGTATTGGTCCTTCTTGGCGGGCCACAGCTTGCGGGCCAACTCGATGGCCTCGGTGGCCGATGTGAAGTACCCAGAGTAGTCGGGCGTGACGTCGCCGTTGTCGATGACGCCGTGAACCATCTGGTTCCAGCCACGCTCGACCATCGCCCACTCGGACTCGTAACGGTCCATCACAAGGTGCATCCGGCCGCCGCCAGACGCGATCACGGCGTCGCAGCCTGCCTCGCGCGCGTTGGCGAGGGCAGCCTCGAGCTTGGCGATGAACTCCAACCCGGAGTCCGGCGCAACGTCACGGCCGTCAAGCAGGGGGTGGAAGCGCAGACGCTTGCAGCCGAGCTCAACACACTTGTTGATCAGGGCGATCTGCTGGTCAATGTGCGAGTGGACGTTGCCGTCCGACAGCAGGCCGAACATGTGCACAGCCTTGCCCGCAGCGATGGTCTCGATGACCGTCGTGCGCCACGCGTCCGTCTCCCAGAACGACCCGTTCGCGATCGACTCGCTCACGAGCCGGGCACCCTGAGTGTAGACGGCGCCCGAACCCAGGGCGTTGTGGCCGACCTCGCTGTTGCCCATGTCGCCCTCAGTGAGGCCCACATGCGCGCCATCAGCCCGGATCTCGCGGTAGAGCCCGTTAGCCTTAGCTTCGGCAATGTACTTAGTCATATGCTCAGGCTGAGCGAGGTGGAAGGCGTTACCGGCGTGCTCCTTGAAGATTCCTACACCATCGAGGACACAGAACACGACAGGGCCGTTACGCTTAAAACCGTTGGGTGCAAGAGGCATTTTTTCGATTTGATCCATGAGAAATAAATCGAACATATCTATAAAACCCCAAATCAGAGCAGCAGACCGGTTGTAGACCAGCGAGTGTGCAAGTTTATGGTTCACCCAAGCTGGCGAGAGCATGGGCGGAATGACATACCATGGATCGGTCAAGGAGGGTCGATCACAACTCTCCCATGTCGCTGTCATCGTCCTCCTTGGGGGCGGGGATGCACATCGTCGGGCGGACCACGGCGCCGTGTCCCGCCGTGCATGTGAAGAGTCGCACGGCCTCTCCCTTGACGGTGACCTCCCCGTCGTGTCGTCCGACGGGATCCTCGTACTCCACCCCAACCCACACCCCCCGACCCAGCTGGGGCACCTCACCCTTGAATCGGACCACAGCGGAGCGACCCTTGACGGTGACGGCGTCGTTGACTGCGATGCTGGCCGTGTGGGTGGCAATGCGCTCTTCGGCCTGGCCCTTCTGGCCCGCACGCCACTTGGCGAACGCCTTGGACGTGGCACGTTCACGGTACGCCTCGTTGCTGATCTCATACTTGGGGGAGTCCTCCTGAATGGCCTTGGTCACCGACAACGGGTTCGTATCGTCGACGAGGAGCTCCCAGCCATCCTCAGCACCAAAGTCAGCAAGGGTCTGGCGATCATTCATGCTGTCGCCGACCAGAGTGTTGTGTCGCGTGTTCAAGAGACGCAGAGTCATGTCCTGGACCTCGGAACCGATGCTGACATGCACTTTCTCCTTTACCTGGGCGATTGTAGCCTTGGCCTTGAATCTGATGCGGAACTCATGGTCTTTGAAGTCACTGTGGCGGATTCTCAGGCATAGCTGATGATCGTCCATTAAGATACGCGTGTTTTAAATTTTCTTCGTCGATTTATTGATTTGAAAACCCGCAAATGAACGCTGTATTGCATCCGCCAATGCCCCCACATACAGCTGATACAAAGGCATAAACATTCATACAGCTGCTAGTTTAATGGAGCGTGGCCGCTACCCACGTCGTCTGACGGGCTGTATCTGGACCCACCCGTCCCCGAGCTCGCCCCGCCCCGCCACCGCTCTTAGCACGTCCCCTAACATCGGCACCTTGATCTCATAATCAGACGGTGCGGCTACCGCCACAGACGGCGACGCGTTGGCCTCGATGACCCACGGCCGGAGGTCCTGATCAATGAGAAGGTCGAGCCCGACGAGCTCAAAGCACCGCCCGCCCGACTGCCCAATCGTGCCGAGTTCAGTCTGAAATACGGTCAGCAGGCGGCTCACCACACGTCTGACAGCGGCCCGGACTGTGGACGGTAGGGCGGGGTCGCCCCGGAGCTCTGCCTCGGCGTCGAGGACAGTGTTGAGGTCCATCTTCGTGTCTGTACCTGGGGCGGCCAATGATGTGTTTGTCAGGTGCACGCCAAGGTCGCGGGCAGCGGAATGTGCGTCAGAGTAAGGCAGGGCTGCGAGACGCGCATACATGCCCTTGTGGAGCCAACATCTGAGTGGTGCCTGAAGAATCAACATGTAACACCGAACGTCAACCTTCACCCCCTTGTACATTAACGGCCGGGGCAGGTAACGCTGTATAACACATTCCTCAGTGTACACTACATCGTCAATAGACACGGCGAGTGTGATGCCCCGGCCTCGGGACTTGCCGGTGGGCTTGATGATCCAGCGGCCACCCAACCCACCTTCATTTCCATCACCATCCAATTCTAACTGACGACGGGTAAACTGTGTGTACTCTGCCGGCAACACGAACGCTTCGGGACTGATCGTAAACATGGAGCATTGGGCAGGCTTCAAGCCCTCAAGGAACCGCCTAAGACGGACAGCCATGAGGCCCTTGCCGGTAAACCGCCGAATCTCAGGAAGGTGGTTCGTCTTTTGAGTTTCGGCCAATTTCGGCCAATCCACCATAGCATTGGTCTTCCACGTCCATAGTATGTCCCAACCCGCCGTCTCGAGCGGTCCGTCGTCGTCAAGCACTGTGTAGCCCGGACCCAGGGAAATGGCCGCCGCGCGGATGCCGGCGATGACCTCGGGGCGGGCCCGGGCGACCCGAATAATTACTGGTGGGAGCGGGGGCGGGGTGGGTTGATTTGGGGTCGGTTCGGCGTTGTTGAATGGATCGTTTTCAGAGGCGTCGCCTGCCGTTGCGGGCTCGACCTCGTCAAACGGATCGTTTTCAGCGGCGTCGCCTGCCGTTGCGGGCTCGACCTCGTCAAACGGATCGTTTTCAGCGGCGTCGCCTGCCGTTGCGGGCTCGACCTCGTCAAACGGATCGTTTTCAGCGGCGTCGCCTGCCGTTGCGGGCTCGACCTCGTCAAACGGATCGTTTTCAGCGGCGTCGCCTGCCGTTGCGGGCTCGACCTCGTCAAACGGATCGTTTTCAGCGGCGTCGCCTGCCGTTGCGGGCTCGACCTCGTCCAACGGGTCCTTCCCCACCATCCGTGACCCCACCATCTCGCACGATGTATCCCGTGGCATATAGTCATCTCCATCGTTTCGCCTACCCCCCCGCTTACTTGTTTCAACCTCGACCACAGCTCGTGCCATGGCCTTTCGCCGTCGCGAAACAGGGGCCGACCCCCGACGTGCGGGCCTGCCCCCATCGTCCGCCGACGATGTGCTCCCCGCCGATGCTACTCGGGCCTCATGCCGCTTCCTGCCCTTGGTCACCCTGCCTTTCTTCTTCCGTGGGCGGTTGGGGTTCTTTGGGAGTGTTGCAGGGGCCCACGCTGTGACTGGCCTCGCCTGATCGGGCTCTGCCATCGGCGGGAGGGAGGAGAGTGACCGGGTGATGGCAGCGGCTGTCGTCGGCCGTGAGAACGCCTCAGCACCAGGAAAAAGGGGCACAGGAACCGCAGCTCCGAAGAGTGACGAGTATTTCTCGGCTAACTTGCGTGCGCGCTCGCTTTCTTGACTCATTCGTGAGTGTATAAATCTCAACTCGCGCTTCTCACTGTGCTAGCCGATCCTTTCACCAAAAAATTAAATCGATTTTGACGAAACTCACAAGTTGGGGTGTTGACGCACGATCGTATACTGTGCACTTTGAATATAGCCCAGTTTGTGGTGATGTCTGTCCGGGCTATAAAGCTGTGATGTCATGTTGAGATAAATGTCTCGTTACGACTCAAAGACAACCATATTCTCCCCTGAGGGGCGGCTGTATCAAGTAGAGTATGCGATGGAAGCGATCGAGCGCGCTGGAGCTGGCATAGGTATCTCCACAAAGGAGGGCATCCTGTTGTGCTGCGAGAAGCGGATCAAATCAAAGCTCCTGGACCTCGAAGGCTCCGAGAAGATATACAAGCTTGATTTCCACATATACTCTGTCGTAGCGGGCATTACCGCTGACGCGAACACGCTAATCAACGAGTGCCGTCTTTCGGCGCAGCAGTACCAGTACCGTTACAACACGCCAGTCCCTGTGGAGAACTTGGTGCAGCACATTGCCGATATGAAGCAGAGCTACACCCAGTTTGGCGGGCTTCGGCCATATGGCGTTTCAATGATCTTTGCCGGCTACGACCGCCGTAACGGCTTCCAACTGTACCAGTCCGACCCGTCCGGCAACTTTGGCGGCTGGAAGGCGATTGCCATCGGCCAGAACTGCTCCACGGCGAACTCTATCCTCCGTAGCGACTGGACTGAGGACATGACGATGAAGGAGGCCAAGCAGCTCATGCTCAAGGTCGTTCAGAAGGCCATGGATCGCACCGCGCTCGCAGCTGACCGGATTGAGATGGCGACGGTCACGGAGGCCGGTGGGGAGGCGCGGCTTCAGGTGTTGGACGATGAGGAGGTGAAGGGTTTGTGTGAAACCTTCAAGGCCGAGGGAATCGAGCTGGATTGAGGTAAATGACAACGAACGAGCCTGGGAGGTGTGTTGTAGAATAGGGTGACGCTGGAACTTGTGGTTGGGTTGATATTGTGTGCCTTGTCACCGTCAACAAGACACAAAACTTCGGAAATCAGATAGTCGGGGTTTACATGTTAACGCAGTTCTCGCGGGCGCCAGTGTCGATGAAGACCTTCATCATGCGGACGACCTCCTCACCGACGGCCTCGCTGGCCTGGTCGGTCGAGGCACCAATGTGAGGAGTGGCAATCTCGACGAGCTCAGCAAGCTCGACGTCCTTGAAGTCATCCTTGGCCTTGGTGGGCTCGTTCTCGTAGACGTCAAGGCCGACACGGAGGCCCTTGGTCTTGATGGCCTCCTTGAGGGCAGCGGTGTCGATCACGGGGCCGCGGGCGACGTTGACGATGATGGCACCATCCTTCATGGCGGCGAGGAAGTCAGCATCGACAAAGTGGTGCGTCTCGGGCTTGGAGGCGGCGTACGCGATGTGAAGAGAGACGGCGTCGCACTTGGCGAGCTCCATCTTGTCCGTGAGGCGCTCGACGCCGAGCTTGGTGGCCTCCTCCTCAGTGAGACCGGCAGAGAGCATGCAGACCTTCATGCCGAGGCCCTGGGCGGCAGCGGCGACAAGCTTGGCGATGTTGCCACGGCCAGCGAGGCCGAGAGTGCGGCCACGGATGCCACGGGCAGCCTGGAACATGCCCTTCTCCCACTCACCGTTGAGGAGGTGGCGCTGGCTGCGAGCCATACGGCGGTCGCAGGCGATGAGCATGCCGATGGCGAGCTCAGCGACGGCGCTGGCGTTACGCCCGGGGGTGTTGCACACAGCGATGCCGGCAGCGGCGGCGGCCTTGCAGTCGATGGTGGAGGTACCGGCGCCGGCACGGATGATCATCTTGAGGTTCTTGGCAGCAGCGATGGTATCGGCCTTGACCTTGGTCGAACGGACGATGAGGAGGTTGTACTTCTCGATCACACCGGGAAGGTCGGCGTCAGTGTACTTGGGCTCGAAATCGAGCTCGTAGCCCATGTCCTTAACGGCCTGAATGGCGGAGGCATCCATCTTATCAGCAGCGAGTGCAAGCATGTGAGTTTTGTGAAACAAAAGTTCTCTGTCAAAGAAGTCAACGCAGGTCTTATCAAAAAAATCAGGACTTTTGACTTGTCAAGACTCGATCAAAAGGGTCTAGAAAGTGGATATTCATCGGGGGGCATTCAACGACGCGCAACGTGACGCCGCAACTCTGATTAGTTTTTAATGCCGCGGATCTAGACGGATTTGACACGTGGGTGGTCACTTCAGAAAATACACCGAGAAGCCGCCCAAGAAAGCTGCTAATACAGCCCACACGTGATTATTATCCGGGTCGATGTTGTCCGCCGGTTTCCTGCATAGTAAAAAATTGTCAGGAATTAGCAAATATAAATTTGTTACTAATGCCGGTGCCACTATGGTTATTGTGTCTTGAAGGTGCCGCTCTCAGCTTCCTGTCCGACCCGAACCGCACTATAAATGGGCAGCTCAAGCAGCACACTATGCCCAAGATCACGTTCGTTACCGGTAATGCCAACAAGCTGGCCGAAGTAAAGGCCATGCTATCCAGTCTTGACACCATTGAGCTCACCAACCATGCCATCGACCTCCCAGAGCTCCAGGGCGAGCCGGAGCACATCTCTAGAGAGAAGACGCGCCTTGCTGCCGAGCATGTGAAGGGCCCTGTGATTGTCGAGGACACTTCTCTGTGCTTCAACGCTCTCAACGGCCTTCCCGGCCCCTACATTCGCGATTTCCTCGGCAAGCTTGGCCACGACGGACTCAACACTCTTCTGGCGGGTCACGAGGACAAGACTGCGTACTCCCAGACCATCTTCGGCTACACGGACGGCCCCGGGCATGAGATCCTTCTCTTCCCCGGCCGTTGCGCCGGCACTATTGTTCCCCCCCGCGGCGACTACTTTGGATGGGATCCCATCTTCCAGCCCGAGGGTAAGGAGCAGACGTTCGCTGAGATGACCCGCGAGGAGAAGAACGCCATCAGCCACCGGTCGAGGGCTCTGGCTGGACTCGTCGAGTTCCTGAGTAAGATGTGAACGGAGATAAGATAAACAATGAGAATACGGGGGACTAAACGCCTGGGGTTGACTTGAGCTTGGCCTTACATGTTGGCTCTCTTGTGTGTTGAATTGAAGCAAAAGACGATCGGTAAGATTTATAAAGATGTCAAGAACAAAGACAGGCATCATCTGCCCACCCACCATATCTAATAACACAGCCACCACCCCATAGCTCAATAGCTGGGATGGCGACACGCACTGAAGCACGACATCATCCCCAGCAGCCACCCCGTCACACCTTCCCCACGCCCAACGTTAACGTTAACGTTGACCTCGACGGGTACTGGGTCGACCGTGTGGGTGACCCCGGGCGGGGTGTGGGTGGGGGTGCGGGTCGACCTCTTCGTGGCTGAGGTAGAGGGGAGTGGGGAGCGGGGTGGCCGGCCGGGGGATTGGGGGACGGTGGTGCTCGTCGATGGTAAATTGAGGGTCGCGGATCGTGAGTGGGCGGATTTCTTCTCCATGGACGACCCGTGCTCTTTCCTCAGGTTTGACGCATCTCCCCCAAGGTCCTCAGCGACGGGCGGCATGGCCGCACTGAACGACTTTCTCAACAAACTCGGCGTCTGCGGTTCACTAAACGAGTTCCTGTCGCTGCTGCCAGATATACTGAGCCTTGTACCAGACTCGCTTTGTGTCAGTAACACTTGGGATGTCTGTCTGGACATGGCAGCTGATGCCGACACCGAGAGCACGTCACTGTTGAGAGTGGCGCGTGACGCGGAGGGCGTGTGGCCGGGAGATAGCTGGGTGGGTGTGGTGGTGGGGTTGACGCTCCAGTCGTAGTCGCCGTCGGGTGGCAATCCCTGCTCCGCCAGGTCATCTATAAACATCGATCTGACGAGATCGTGGTCAATCGGATCGGTGAACGCGACCGTGTGGAGATAAGCCATTAAACGGCCAAGGGAGGGGGGGCATCCATCGACCAGGGCGCCGCTCTCCACCGCCTGCGCCTTTAGTTCCCCAATCTTATCTCTGTCGCGGACTGAGCTCCAGGGCAGAGATCCGTGGGCGAGGTCGACGAGGACGAAGAGTAGGGACCAGTAGTCGTCGCGAGGGGCGAGGTCTTGGCGGCGATGGGCGGCCACTGAGGCGTAGCGCGCCGTGCCTCTGAAGCCGGCGTTCTCCCGGGCGGGTAGTGGCTTACCAGACCCGTCAACGTACTTGCGAGAAATACCAAAATCGATAACATACAGCTTGTTGCTGTTGTGACGCCCAAGCACGAAGTTGCTCGGCTTGACGTCCCGGTGAATGAAGCCTGCCTCGTGGAGGACTCGAATACACCGCGACATGGCCACACCGAGGCGGAGAACAGTGCCTAGGGTAAACCGCTTGCCGGGGGCCTTGCGGCGCTGCGTGGCAAGATCGGCCCCGAGTAGTTTCATCACGACGTAGTGGTGGTGTTGGGTTGTCCCACAACACACGTAACCAGCCACACAATCGCTGTGATAGCGCAGCTTGCGAAGAATGCCCAGCTCGATGCCGAGAACTGAACACTTGTTGGATTGCCGTACTTCTAGCTTACAGGCGTACTTGCGGCCAGAAACAATATCAATACACTCGTATACCATCCCAAACGCCCCGCAGCCAATCTGTTTTGTGAGTTTGAAGCGTTTCTTGAGCACTGCGCGCTCCATTTCCTTCTTTGCGTCACTCATCGATCAGCCTGGCAGTCAAGTTGGTGTTCTACACAATATTGCTATTTTTATAAAATGGCTTACCTAACGAAACAAATACTGGGCTGTGGAACGGACGGGAGCGTGTGGCGCAATGAATAGCATTGTTCAAACAAGTCTAAAAAGGTAGATAATTCGACCCAACTTTATGACGTCGCGTAACATTACCGGCGTGGACACAACCATATCCAGGATCCCTCAACACTCAAGGACAACACAGCACAACGCTACGTCTCACATCTCGCACCATCTCTGTCTCTGACGTCGACGATATCACATGTGGTGTGGTGTGGCTGATCTCAGTAGGCAAAGACGAAGGGCGTGTCACCAAACACGATGGTACTTCCGGGCGGCACCCTAATCCTCTGTCCGGGGCCGACCACTGAGTCGTTAACCATGAAGGGATGGTTCCCGACGTTGTATGCCCTCCAGAACCCGTTTCTAGCGACGGCGGGGTCATCTGCGCAGGTCTCACGCAGCTTCTTATCGACGTACAGCACGGCCTGCTTCGGACCGACCATTTCCCCGTCCACGTATGGGGTCAGGTCGATACTGTTCGTCCCGTCGCATCCGATGGTCACCTCAGCGAAAGGAACGGGCAGCGTCGCCTCGCGTCCGATGAGGAGACACTGGCTCGTGTTTCCTGCGTGTTCAAACGTCATATCAGCTTCTAGTTGAGCGATCGTTGTGAGATCGGCCCCAATACGGGCGGGAAGGGTGAGGTGCTGGCCGTCAGAAGGCGTGATGGCGACCGTGGATGGCACCGCAGTGACCTTGGCAAGTGTGTCCTTGAGGTCCTGGACAGTCTTAAGGTCAGCCTCGCTGTGGCCGACGGAATCAACCGTGGTGGAAGGCTCGACTTCAGTCTGGACACTGTCGGCCGCTTCAGAGATGAGCTGGAGGCTGCTACTATGTGAGCTGGGGCGTGTGAGGTTACTTACTTGGCGTACTGCTCGTCGTGTAGCAGACTCCACCATTGCATGGTTATTTCCGCATACGTGTAGCTCTTGTTGAACTTCACGATGTCGTGAATGACTTTAAGATCGCGAATATCCTCTACAGACTCGATGAGAAGCTGTATGTCGGCGGGGCTCCATTTGTTGGATCCCATGCGTGCTACACAACCTCGTTTTCAAATGATAGTAAACACCAGAAATTAAGGTGTTGCATCGGTCAGCTAGCGGCTTTACAGGTTCTCAGGGCCATCTTTCTTGATCTCAAGGATTTTATCAACAGTACGAAACATCAAAAATGGCCGAAGATGAGCCATATGCGATTCTGGGGGCCTTTCAGATAACCCCAGCACGCATGCTCTGGCACAACTATCACTACATTGAGAACGAAACCGATCCGGTGTCGTGGACGCAAGAATTTCAGATCCAAAACGTTCGTCATTCAAATTCCAGCTTACACAGGTCGCACAAGCCCAGTCCCGGTTCCGCATCATCCCACCTAGCACCCCCGAGTTTTCTCTTCAGCGTAACGGCCGCGTGGAGTCCACGGCGGCCATTGTTTCCCCTGGCATCACGCGCACCATCCGTGTGACGTTCACACCGCGTTCCAACAAGATCTGCACCGATGCGGTGATCATCGAGTGTCCCGACTCCACCGGGGCGATCATCCGCCGCCGCCTGCCCCTCGACGCCATCCGTGACCCTCCCCGCCTCGAAGGCCTGGACACATTTACTGATCTTGGCTCCGTGCTGCCCCACGCACCGCTCCACCGGACCGTGACTATCACCAACACGGGGAGTGACGGTCTGTTGACGCTTATGTCGGACCCCACGGATCCCCCAGCCGCCCTCGATGGGACTAAATCATGGAGTGAGGGACCGTTCACCGTCACGCCGGGCCAATTCGCCATAGCGTCAGGCGAGACGCGTGATCTAGAGGTGATGGTGGACACTACCACCTGCGGCACCTTCGAGGCGTCTTTCTGGGCGGGGGACTGCGGCGCCCGACCCGTAAAGTACACGCTACGCGTCGCCGTCCACCCAGTCGACACCTCCGTCATACAACTCGACGGCCATACCCTCGCTGTACCCGTAACGTGCGTCGTCACCGGCCCCGGCCCCGATCAGATCACCCGTGACGACGCCAGCGATGAGGCTGCCATACTCGTGGCAGACCTCCGCGAGACTGTGATTGGTGGGTGTAGGGACGTGAGGGTCACTATCAGGAACTCTACCCCGCTGCCTGTACCGCTCCACTCGGCCTTTACACGGTATACACGGTCGATTGAGGCGCTTCATCCGGCCCACCTTCCCCCAAACGGTGCCGCTGACATCATCATAAGATTCCAGCCAGAAAAGACCGTAACATACGAAGCTGACCTGCAGGTGACCGTCGGCCCCGACACGTGCCCCGCCACCCTCACTACGATCCGTGTGGCCGCCACCTCGACCCGGCCGGACGTCACGGTTAACCCCAACCTGCTACTCCTCCCCGGCGACTTCCTCGTGCGGAAATCGGTCACGGACTGGGTGAGCGTTAGTAATAACTCACGGGCGCCCTTGTATTGCGTGTGGTCGCCCGATAGTCTTCATATTGGTCCAGACGAGACGGTCGACCTCACCCAACCCATCCACCTCGGGGTGATAAACGTCGACATCGCGCCGCGTGAAGTAGTCATCGCGGCGGGCCAGACCATGCAGTTTAGGGTCAGCCTCAAGGGCGTAGCGGCGGGCAGGGCCAAGGCTGACCTGATAATGCACGCCCTGCCCACCGAAACTGACGACATGTCGTCCCGCATGTCCCGACCAGGCGACCCATTGAGTAAGTTCAGACGCGCTGTGATGGGCGGCAGAGGCACGAGGCACGCCTTGGCCCTCGAATGTGGGGTGGCTGGACCTGAAGTCCATGTGGAGGACGGTGGGCTCGAGTTTGGGCCCATTATGGTCCACCAGGGCGCGTGTCCGACAGCAACGCTGACGCTAACCAATAACAGCGATACATACGCGCCGTTCGTGTTGACTGATCTCTGTGAGATGCTGCCCGCGGCCAGCAGGACCGGCGGAAGAGACACACGCCTCGCCATCAGACCAGAAGGCGACAGACCCACGCCAGACTACATCGACGACGACCCCGACGCCATAGCACCATCAGAACCCTCAAGCATGGGCGATGATCACGATGGACTCGGGGGCCAGGGTATATTCCGATTCTACGATTGGAGAGGATGTCTCGGACCACTCGAGACTCAGACTGTGACCATTGAACTCGACCTCGCGGCGTTATTACGGATGATGGACGTGCCTAACCTGACGTATCCACATAGTATCACCGGATTCATCGGGGTCCATGTACAACATCAAGCCATGCCTATGTTGGTCCAATGTCGCGGTACCCTATGTCGTCCTGCCTTAGGCCTGGACCCTGTCAGTATATCTTTCCCCGAGGCGTTCATCCATCAACCGTCGACCGCCCAGGTCACCCTTCACAACCTGAGCCTGGCCGAGACTCAATTCGCCTTCCCCACTGCATCGACGGGTCTCTTCGGGTTGACGTTCACCCCCCATGCGGGGTCCATACCTGCGGGGGGGTCGACCGAGGTCACCCTAACACTCACCCCGCGCCGGGTGTCCAGTTTCTCCCTCCATGTTGAGTGTCGCGTCGACGGGGTGGCTGAGCCGTACGGTTTGGCCGTGTCATGCAACGCTAGGGGGTGCTCCTTGATGATTGGGGTAGATGAGGTGGATGATCAGACTGAAACGGAGGGGGGTGGGGGGTTGTGGTCACCGCCACGGCAGCCGAGGACTGCCCCGCCCCGATCCCAGTCCTGATCAGCGATTTCATCGAGGCCAGCGATGAATCCCAAAGACTCACCCAAACCATCGACCCTCAAACAGGGGAGCCAGGCCAAGCCGCCCGACTGCTAGACAGGAAACGCCGGAGAGGCAGAGACCAAGGCACAGAGAGGCGAGGCCCCATCCCAGAGATGATGCCGGAGTCTGGGAAGGAGGAGGAGGGGGTGGGGGTGGGCCCTAACGCGGTCGATGTCGACGGGAGTTTGGCACTCACCATGCACGCTAACCTGGGGTCTGCCGGACCTGTCGTCGCTCACCTGCAGGTCGTTAACAAGGGCGGCGTTCCAGCGACAGTCACCCTGACTTCAACCACCTTCCCGCCAGCCACCACACCCTCACCGCCCGCCAGACCTCCCATTTATCTCTCGGTCGACCCAGCGCCGGCACCACCCGCGCCCTCGGCCTCACCCTAACAGATAAGTTCTCCACCGGCGCCGCCTTCAGGTCGGACCTTGGCCAGTCATTCACAACCAAGCGCCAGGGTGACGTTGAGGTCGCCCAGCGCCACAAGCGCTACCTCGCGTCAGGCCGCGGACTCGCCGTCGTCTGCCCAGGCACCGTCCAGGTTGGCCCGTACGCCACGGTCGCCCTACCTGTGGAAGTGTACACCGATTGCTACGGGACGTACCGCGACGTCCTGCACCTTGTGTCGGACGTGTTTGGCGATAGCATCGACGTTCCTTTGACGGTACACGTCACTGGATGCCCCATCAAATTGTCGACATCTCGCGCGGCTGAGACTGTCAGAGAGCTAGCTGGGGGTGCGGCAGCACGGGCAGGAATCGCGTGGCCCGCACAGTCGGTGCACACGCCCGCACCTACCAAAAGAGTCAGACTTCAGAACGTCACTCCTTTCTGGCAGCACCTCACCCTTCGTTGTGTCAACGCTCCTGCCCCATCAGCACCCGCGTTGGTCAGAATCTCAGATACGGGGAAGGTCAGCGTTCATCTCCCCACGGATGAGGCTGCCCCCAACAGCACCGCGTTCGCCCCGACAGTTAAGGAGCTCCGTGTCAAGCCACACTCGGTCGAGACGGTGGCGGTCGACTTCACTCCAAAGTCGGCCGGACCGCTCGAGGCGGCCATGATCGTTGACACGCGTATCACGTACAAGAGAGACAGCAGGGGTCTACCCGAAGGCACCCACCCCCACGCCGAGCCCATCGGTCGGGTCCCGCTGCTCATCCCATTCCGGAGTGCCGGAGTAACTCCGAAACTCGACTTTGGCGATGGAAAGATCCGACTGAAGCATATCATCACCGCCGGGCCCGAGAGTCTCATGGCAGCCCAACGGGTGCGGCAGATCGCCTTGACGAACCGCACGGAGGCAGGATTCGTGTTCTCATTGAGATCAACGTCAGATGACTTTACAGTCTCTTTATTGTCAGATAATACGCGCCACGCTGCCGACGCGGATCTCCTCCGGCTCCAGCCCGGCCACTCCATGCTGGCTGAGGTTCGGTTCGTCCGGCCCCTCCTCCGTGAGCCCCCTGGGCCAATGTACGCGCCCCAAGACTGTTCATTCAGTGGGGAACTTGAAGCTAGGTTCGGCTCTGGGGCCACCCAGCAGTTAATGTTGACTGCCGCGGTACAATACCCAGGATTGACTCCGGATATCACGACCGTCGACTTCCCTGAGACCATGACAGGGACCCAACGGAGTCAGGTCATAACGCTGACGAACCCGACCGCTGCTGACGCCCGGTACAGTGTGGCCTTTGTCCCTGCTGGTGAGCGGGACCGCGCGAAGCGGAATGTTCGGTCAGCTCTGGGTCGTGAGCGGGCTCGATCGAGAGGCCGGACCGACGTGCCCGAGCCGCCTGCCGTGGTCCAGAGCGATATCCGGACGGGGGAGCCGACCCGGGGTCGTCGGTCAGCGAGGTCGGCGCGGGGGTACACCCGTTTAATGTCGCCACACCCTCGCGATCTGCCTGGCTGCGATGCCTTCCTGTTCGCGCCTGTTGAAGGCACCATTCCCGGCCACGGTGGAGCGGCGCCCAAGACAGTCCAGCTCCACATATTGTTCCGGCCGACCCAGGCTGTGCGTTACCGTGCGTCATACTTCGTGTCTGTTGCTTATGGCAGGGGCGTGTGGGTGGAGATTGTTGGGGAGGGTAGCGATGAAGAATGTCATATGGGGGAGCCGTTGATCGAGTGAGGGGTGTACGATAGAGAATAAATGACGTGGAATGGTGTCATGGGGATATGTTTTTTCTTTCAGGTCAGAGTTTTGACTTTTAATAAAAGATAGGGCATGTGAAGTAATATGCCCAGCACTGCTGGACGCAGGTCTCATCATGCCCAGTACATCTCTTGCTCCCCTTCCTTTTGGACAAGTGTGACGATTGCAGCAGGCGCCAGGCACTGGTGGGCGAGATGGGGGCCTCGAGAAGCGTTGATAAATACGTCGAAAAACACACACATGTGATGTGGGGTTTGGCTCTCAAGTAGGCTAGGGTCTTGCGGGGGCTACAAAGGGTGGTATTTTCGGCTTTTGTAGGTCCGGGTCGACCCACTTTCACCTTCTCCGTTCTTTTGAACTTGTCGAACCGGGACGTCCAGCATCACATGAATCTCTTCACTGGGCTTCCCCGTCTTCTTCATAGTGACCGCCTTAATTATCTTCTCAACGCCCCAAGCCATGGTTGTAATTATGAGCAACAAAGCTGCTAAAACTTATGAAAGGTTTGCTCATTATTTATGAAACGCA
>PPCM01000764.1_pt1 | contig 20853 bp, 12 predicted proteins | sample 1555541 | NCBI WGS metagenome assembly PPCM01 (sample SAMN05284479, study PRJNA326546) | Marine sediment metagenome, whole genome shotgun sequencing project. | isolation source: marine sediment | place: Germany: Wadden Sea | collected 2012-09-05 | reverse complement strand
CCGCAAGCCCGGAGAGTGGAATGCCTACGACATCATCTGGCATCCACCCGTATTCGAGGGGGCGCGTCTAGTTCAAGGTGCCGTCATCACAGTATTGCTCAATGGAGTCGTGGTGCAGTCCAACACTAAGATTTTGGGCGACACGAAAATCAAGCCAGGCGAATTGCCACATTATACCGCTCACCCATCCGAAGGCAGCATTCAGCTACAACACCATAAAAACCCGGTGCGCTTCCGTAATATTTGGGTGCGTCCGATATAACATGTTGCCAGCACATGGCGTGGTTCGAGTTAGGTCTGATTGTTAATCACAAACTCGGCATAAGCTCAGCAATGTTGACTGGCAAGCCAGTCGCCATCGACCGATTTGCCGCGATGCCCGTCAAAATGGAAAGAGCGCCATCCATATGTCCGGCTGCCCGCTTCAAGGGATCCGCCGGGGGGGTCTGACTAAAGACATCTTCCAGCAAAATTTGGTCGGCACCGCCGTGCCCGCCGGTATTCGTCTCATCCAACTCAATTTTCTGCGGCTCGCCCCAGTGCGGGCGATAGAGTAACGTGGTCGGTTCCAGCACTTCATGAGTCGAACCGCCTTTGACGTTACGGCTCAGATTGTGATCCCCTTCGCTGCCGCTGACGTAGGCTTTTTCGGTGACATCGATTTCCAGTCGTCCCTTCGTTCCGTTGAAGCCCACACGATAGCCTTCCCAAGGTGCAAAGGCCACTAAGTGATAAGTCATGACCGCCTTGTTATCGTAGCGCACCATCACACCGATATCGTCCTCGATGGAGATGCCGTCACCAAATACATTCTGATCACGGAGATAGCCGTCTGCCGACTCACAGTCGTAATACAAATTCTTCAGTTCCTCCTCTTTGCTGAGGTCTAATGCAAAAGGATCGCCATTCACCCGTTCATCGCCGGTGCCACGCACATAGCTGCGTGGCTCGCCGCGATTTTCGGCATTTTCGCGACCATAGAAACGGAGGTCACCCATCGCCATGACGGTCTGCGGGGCACTGTCCAACCACCAATTGACCAGATCGAAGTGGTGGGTCGACTTGTGAACCATGAGGCCACCACTGTTGCGTTTATCCCGATGCCAGCGACGGAAATAGTCGGCGCCATGCTGCGTATCGAGCAGCCACTCGAAATGCACGGATGTGACGGTGCCAATCAATCCGGACTGCAGGAGCTCTTTCACCTTCGAATTACGGGGCGCATACCGATAGTTGAAAGTCACAGTCAATTTCTTCCCCGTTCGTTTTTGCACTTCCAAGATCTGTTCACACTTTTCCACATCGACTGTCATCGGCTTCTCCGTAATCACGTCGCAACCCGCTTCCATCGCACGGCAGAGGTATGTGTGATGCGTGCGATCGATCGTCGTGACGATAACGGCATCGACCTTCTCCGTTTCGATCATCTTCTCGAAGTCGTCCGGGGCATAGGTAGGCAAATCGAGACCATCTTCTTTCTGCCATGCCTGCATACGTAGAGGATTGATATCACACAGTGCGACCAATTCGCAGGTATCCGCATAGGTTTTGAGGATCGCCTTACGGAACATCATGGAGCGACTGCCGGTACCGACGATCGCGTAGCGTTTTTTAGGGGATAAAGGAGTTGTCATAATCAACTATTATGACAGACACCTAGAGACGGGTCTATAGCGGCCGCGCTCATTCATTTGACATTTTCACTCAACGGATCAAAAATCGAACCCCTCTCACCTACCGATTCACGAAAAGAATGGGATCCCGAAATTACGAGCTACGCACCAACTGTCACCGAGTGCGCATCGAATGATTTTGAATTTGCGTCTCATCAATATTTGCCACTTTAAATTGGCAAATGTCGATAAATAGTGGCGGAGAGAGAGGGGGTTGTTAAGACTCAGACCTCTTCCAAGACGGTATAAGTTCTTATGTTTAAACTGGCAGACTTGCCTGCTCTTTTTTGTATTAAGTGTTTGATCTGGAGTCTCGGATTTACCGTCTGCGACGAGTCACCGCTGTCGTGAGGATCGCCAGACCCGCCAGCAGTGCATACGAGCTAGGCTCTGGAACGGCGACTGAAGTGAACTTGAAATTTTCGTAGATCGTAGCAAAGTTTAAAGTGGAAGTCGTAATTCCCACACTCTTAATGTCCGTGAGTAGCTCTCCAGACTGTGAGGCTGAGTAGGTGACAGTCCTCCCCCACTGAACGCCATCGACGAATAGGCCGAGTGAGAACTGGTCTCCAGTTGTGCCTGCGTCGGTATCGCTGGTGTTGAGCAACAACTTATAGTTACGCGTGATGCTCAGATCGGTGAAGATGACGCTGGAGTCGATGGCCTGCTCCGCGGTATCACCGGAACTGCTTCCGCCTAGTGGACGTAAACTCATGTCGCCTATAGACGCAGCAGTGGTATTCCCGGTCCGAATGAACATCCAAGGAGTGACCGGGCTGTTACTAGTAAATGGACTAGTTAGTGTGCTAATAGTGTTGAAAAAACCGAACCCTGCAAAGAGTGAGGTCGTGCCGGTAGTGGCACTAGACATATCGACTGATAGTTCGTAGATATTCCCCCCAGCCAGTGTAGTGAGAAGATAGCTGGTGGAATTGGCTGCAATGCTCAAAGCGCCCCCACTCGTGCTGCGGAAGCTGCTTGCGTTCCAAGTCTCGGAGCTGGCTGTCGGTGTCGGAGACCGAGCATCTAAATCCCCATCGCCAGTGAAGTTGTCTTCAAAGATAGTTGCGCCGGAAGCAGACGCTGCGGTGAACAAGCCTGCCGCGATTAGGAGTGATGTGCTGGAGAGTGATTGTTTCATCTTGAGAATTGGTTGGGACAAATGGGGGGGGCAATTACCTATATACGTAGAGCAGTCAATGTGCACGTGCATCCCCCTGGCAAGACTTATCCCATATCCGAGACGAGATTCAATAGTGTGACTATAACAAACGCCGAAGCGTTTCCCATTTTATATGATTCCGTCAGCACCAAACGATCACGATCTCGACAGACAATACAGCCATGCCAGCCTAAAGGAAGTGCCCATAGCATGGGGAATCAACGAATCCTAAACGACGGCAAGCACGCAAAGTCCCCTCCCCCTGAATAAACAGCACGTTTCAACGCTGGGGCGTCATGGACTGGCGCCACGACTGAAGCAACTCACCTTCCATCGAACGAGTCGGTCTTATCGAGCGCTAGGCGAAGTCAAGTCAGCGAGCGGCTTGCCATTGACGCTGAGTAATAAATGCTGTGGTTCTTCACCGGCGAAAGACATGCGTTTATCTGCGTCCACACATACGATCAATCGATGGTTCCCTACATCCAGTATCTTCGTGCGCCAACCTGACAGCGGCATGACAGCACCATCGACGAGGACAAAGGCAATGGCCCGTTCCGATTCGATCTTCAGTGGCGCTGCTTCTGTCAGTGAAAAATCGATCGCGACCAGCACCTTAGATGGTTGACGCTTGAATGCTTCAGCGGCCTTGCGCCAAGCGCTCTCCGAACTGAATGTGATAAAGCGCTCTCGGACGAAATCCCGACTCGATTCAGAATTCGCACTGCGCCACTGCCCCAAGGGTGATTCATTGACTGCAGTGAGCTCAGAACCGAACTGACTCAATGCCAAGAGCGAGTCTGGCTCGATCGCATCCACAGCAAATGGCCCGGCCACCAGGCTTGTATCACGAATGCAGACAAAGGGGGTCATATCGGTGTCGCCTTCGTAGACTGCATAGATCCGCCCTTCCTCCCCTTGATCGGTAAAGTCGATTTGTGCCGCAGCAAACAATGCACCATCACGCAACGCAGGGTCTGCAGCGATCTGACCTGCGGAAAATTGAATCTGCAAGCGATCTCCGGCGGGCAGCACATCGATCGAGCGACTGGAGACACCCGTCTCATAAATCAACGGCAGTCGGAGGCTAACAAACAGATCCGTCAAATCGGAATCCCCGTTATTTGTGAGAACCACTTCCCATCCTTCGCCATCGGTCATGCTCAATGAGAAATCGAGGTCTGGAAATTTGTCGGCATGGTGAACTTCAGAAGCCCCGGAGCCATTGGATGTCCAATCGATCCGCACGGGACCGCTTGCTTGCACGGGATATGGCACATTCACCAACCACAGCATCGGATCCGCAGTCGCTTCGACCTCAAGAGGCGCGCCATCCAGCAGCACCTTTTCCGGCTGAGCCCCGACTAGGCGAACTGTCAGGGGAATTGCATCTCCGGCAAAAGCTGCAGTGGGACGTGTAATTTGATACACATGACTGCCCTCAGAGCTGGGCACAATCTGAGTCTGAACTGCCTGAAAAAGATAGGATGCCAGTTCCGTCTGGTTGCAGACCCAAAAATCTTTACGTTGTGTATACTCAGGAAGCAGCACTTCAAGCTTCGCCAATTCTTTTGCTGGCTGCCACGTATGCACCCCCATGCTAATCGCTGGGGACTTCGCTTTATACTCCTCAGGCGCATCCAGGATCCGATTCATTTGGGCATGAAATTTCTCAGGCTCCACTTCGCGATCACCTGCGTAGATCTGATTGCCAGTCGAGGCAAAGCCATCTGGCATATACGGGTTTTTAACAACAAAGTTCACATATACGTTGTGATGATAGCCGCTGCGCAACCATGCATTGGTGATGCGTTCAAATGCCAAAGGCGCAGAGTCCTCCTGATAGCGACCAAAGGGAAATGCAAACGAGTTGATCGAGCGATCCGTATCACACTCGCGCACAATTCGATTAAAATAAATTTCCTTGAACAAACGATTCGCCGATAAATGAGTCAGGAAATTATGATTCGTGGTGTGCCCGCCAATACTACAACCATCCTCACTCAGCGCACGCGCAAATTCACGACCGGCATTTCCATTAGAACCGTTCAGGTAAAAAGTCCCCTTCATGCCAGCCGCCGCCATCGTCTTCTGCATATTCAGACTGTTCTGGTTATTATCATCCCAGCGAGCGGTTAAGGCCCAGTCCTTATCACCAAACACCGGTGCAACTTCAATTTCAGTGGCTTGCCCCTCGACAACTAATAGCTGCTCAATGACTGGCACCTCTCCAATGTGTGGAGAGACCGCCCCGGCACTGAGTAACTGAGAATAAAGAAGGCCACTGCCCAAGAAGCAGAGATGCGAAAATGAAGGGAGTAAAGAAGTCATAAAAGGATCACGAGCAATAGGAAAAGGATGAGAACGGAGTTAATTTAAAGTCGCACAAGTAACAAATGTGCACGTGTATCTTTTTACAAGATTTATTTCTTGCATGGGTTTCTCCCCCGACCGACGGTGTAACAGTCATCGTGACTATTAGATCACAAATTTCAATGAATACTCCCCGGCAACAAACCATCGTCTTTTCTCAAAACGCACGCTTCACGATTTTAGCGGTCAATTGTATCCGCATGGAATATTCTGGATGCGGTAACTTCCTCGACTCCCCGACTCTATCCGTCGCTGAACGAAAAATTCAACCCACAGAGTTTTCAGTCGAAGAGGCAGGCACATGCCTCAAAATCGAAACAAACGAACTACAACTGACCTATACCGCCACGACGCAGGGCTTCAGTCGGGAGACACTTCAAATTCGTTATAAAAAAGATGCCAACGTTGGCGTTTGGAAATACGGGGATGCGGACGACCAACGCCTGCCGGGCACGCTACGCACACTCGACAACATGGACGGCGATGCGATCCTGTCCAACTATGGTGCTTACGTCTGCCCTTGGGATCAGGATCAAGTAGAGGTGACACGCAAAGTCCCCGAACTATTGCCAGGCTACATATCGAGAAGTGGCTACACGGTATTTGATGATGCATCGACGCCACCACTCCTCCAAAATGAGTCAACGAATCAGCCATGGGTGACGGCACCCAGACAGGGGAAAATTGAGGACCTTTATTTTTCCGCGTATGGGAGTGACTACTATCGAGCGCTACAAACAATAAGCCTCTATTTAGGCAAACAACCAATCCCACCTCGATTTGCCTTCGGTCTATGGTTCTCCAGATACTGGGAATTCACCGACAAAGACCTCGAAACTATTGTCGAAACCCACGATGCCTACAACATACCCTTAGATGTCCTCGTCATTGACATGGATTGGCATAAGCTCGGCTGGACTGGCTACAGCTGGGACCCGACCTTCTTCCCCGCCCCAAGCGATACACTAGCCTATCTGCAAGAGAGTGGTATCAACATCACCATGAATCTGCATCCGGCAGATGGCGTCGCTAAGCACGAAGATCAATACGAGGACATGTGCGCAAAGATGGGAGTCGATGCAAGCAGCGGCGCGACGGTGCCCTTCGATTGCACCGACCCCAAATTCATGGATGCGTATTTCCGCCTCCTGCATCATCCTTTCGAAGATCAAGGAGTGCGCTTTTGGTGGATGGATTGGCAACAAGGCAAAACCACAGCAATTCCAGGACTCGACGCCCTCCCCTGGCTCAACCACTTACATTGGCAGGATCTAGCCATCCGGTTCCCAAAACGCCGCCCGATGATCTTTAGTCGCTTTGGAGGCGCCGGCGCAGGGCGCTATCCGGTCGGATTCTCTGGCGACACACACATCACTTGGGCTTCCCTCGCCTTCCAGCCTTACTTCACCAGTATCGGCGCCAATGTCGGCTTCGGCTATTGGAGCCACGACATTGGTGGGCATTTCTTTTGCAATGAAACCGACCCCGAGCTCTATACCCGCTGGGTGCAATTTGGCGCTCACAGCCCCGTGCTCCGGCTACACGAATCAAAAAGCGTGGAAGACCACCGCTTTTTGTGGAATTACAAACGTCCTTTCAGCGATGTGCTGATCGCAGCCGCCCGCAAGCGTTACCAAATGCTGCCCTACATCACATCAGAACTGTATCATTGCTGGAAGAACGACACCTCACTCTGCATACCAATGTATTACGAGTATACCGATGCCGAGGATGCGTATGCCGCTAAAGATCAATACTTTTTCGGACGTCAGATGTTCGTCGCACCGGTCACACAAGCAGCGGATACACAAACTGGCTTGGCCAGCAAGCGCATCTGGATACCTGAAGGTGAATGGATTGATCTCGCCCTCGGGCTCAAGCACCAAGGCCCCCAATGGATCGAAGAGAGCTACGCGCTGGATCAAGTACCGGTATTTGTAAAACCGGGAGCCATCTGGGTGGAGCAAACACACACACTACGCGCGGGAACAGGCAGCTTTGATAACTTGGAAATCATCGTCGTCGGCAAGGCAAACAGCAGCTACCTTTGGCATGAAGACGACGGCGATTCCACCGGTTATCAGAAGCAGCAAATTGCGGCCATTAAGGTGACACAATCGATCAGCGATCAAACGCGACGTATTACTATCCATCAGGAGGGCACTTCGAGTTATGCCGGATTCAAAGAAAGTCGAAGCGCCTGCCTACGCTTCCCTTTTTCCGCTGTTCCAGAGAGCGTCACGATCAACAACAAAACCGTCGACTTCTCTAAACGCGGCAACGGCCCGAACTGGCGCTACGAAGGTAATCGGCTGGAACTGATTATCGAGCTCGGAACGATCCACCTGAAGGCAGGTTGCACGGTTGAAATCATCAGCGACGACACTGATTTCGAAGCCAAGACCGAACGCTTTGTGTATCGCCAGACGCGACTGCAGCATGCGTGGAGTATTGCACAAGCAGGCGCGTTCAAAAGCCTGACTCCCCTGCAACGATCCCTCCCCTGGCTCGCGCAGACTGGAAGACGACTCACACACGTGCCTACCCAATTGGACGAAGAAATGTCCACCTTTGCCGACAAATGGGAACGCCTGCCCGACGAACAGGAAGTATTCTGCAAATTGCTCGAAAAATCTCAAAAAAGGATCACACCCGAAGTTCTGAAAAATCGTCAAGCCATCGACATTCTAAAGGCATCCCGACAATTCCTATGACTAACAAAAGTTATAATGATTATGGCAGTCGAGTTGACTACTCCGATCTTTGACGTTCTGCCACTTTTTGAGCGCTGGTGGATCCATTATCTTTAAAGCTGAAGTAGCTCAATTTCGCTTTATCTGGTTCTGGAGTTCCTTCAGCTGCGGGGACTCCCATGGCTTGATCAAGCTTGCCCTTCGTCACAACTGCGATGCCGGTAATGCGCCAATCCTCTAGGAATGGCGTGCGTTGATTATAAATGGGGTTCCACTCGTTGTTGCCATCCTTATAGACAGTCATCACCCGAACCAGCGGTAAGTTCGACTTAACATTCACCTTCACGGTATCGGACTGAAAAGGTTGAACCTGGATCAAGTGCTCTTCGATTTTGCTGCTAACCGCGACCGGTGAAGTGTTGATTAAGCGATACGATCGCGTAGGAAATGTGGACCAATCATCGTCGTAAAAGTGAAGCTGTGGCAGATTATCTGATCCAATGAGATAAATGCCTAAGGCAGCCTGAGCGCCAGTAGGAAACTTGGCCTCGACGACGACTTCGAAGCGAGGACCTTCGGATGTCTCGATTTCAGTGTATAGCTGAAGACGACCTTCGACGGTTTCCGCCGGATAGTAAGCGGAGTCCGTGTAGAGCGGAACGACCACCGGCACGAATTCAGCCCCCTGCTTCAAGTAGAGATCACTTCGTGAAGTCTCGACCCCCATGAAGCGGATATCGACCGCGCTCGCTTCTGCGATAAAAACGGACAAGCACGTGATACAGGCAATAGAAATACGGGGAGTTCTGAGTTGAATACGGAACATAGCTTAGAGTTCTGATTTTTCTAGAAAACGGATGTCAACGACGGTGAACTTACGCCCCGCCAACTGATTCGTCGCGCTAAGAGTGACGATGTCCACGTCCGTATTCGCAGGGTTTATCGTATCCACATAATCAGGGATACGTTGCACGGTGGCTTCGACATAGGCTTCGGCAGACACCTCGCCAGTCAGAGGATTGAGAATATTGCCGTAGCTGCGGATTATGAACGTATCTGAGCGAACGGTTAATGCGGGTGCTAAGGCTTGGAGTAGATCCGCTTGTAACACCCAACCGGGCATGGATGCCCCCGATGATGATTTGGCAATGACAGTCTCCCCGTCCACATCTAAGATAGGACCACTCCCGACATGATCGAAATCGATGATGCCTTTTTTGGTATTCGTAGTCTTCGCATCATACACCGCATCAAAGTTATTATTAATGGTGCGGTCCAAGGCTGCTTGCAGTGCGCCAGATAAACCCAGACGTGCATTGCTATCAGTATTTAGAACCAGGCGGCGATTGACAAAATCCGACATTGAGAGGAAGGGGCCACGAGCTTTGACTTCTTCGACGATCGCTTGCGCGAGCTGGTAAAGTTTACGATCTTCCAGTGGTAGGTCTGCATCATCTTCGATATGTCGCCAGCCTGCCCATGCATCGTCGTCATTCGTGATAGCCTCGTCCACACCGGGGATACCTTCGACATCCCCTTCAACAAACTCTGGCGACTGATACAGGCTGCGAGGAAAGATGCCTTGACCTTGATCAGTGGCATCTTTGTTGCCGAATTCAAAGCCTCGAAAGCTGTTGAGTAAGGCATACCATGCATCCACCGAAGTTGAATTTACATTGAAGGCCCCATCCACCAATAGGTTTTCGGCAGCGGCTGTTCCAGAGATGCGGACGTCGTCATCGGTGACAGTAGTATCAATGGCAACCAGACGCTTGTTTGCTAGCTTGTCGAATTCGATGATGGCACTGATATCCTGCGGGATCGTGGAGAAAAAGTATTCGTCAAAGAGTGCCTCGTTGAGCAAGTAGGAAACATCGGAAAACGTCGCGTCGGGATTCGTGTCTTTATCCACTCGAGTCGTCGCCTCTCGAGCGACCTGTGGCGCTGCGTAGCTATTGCCAATGGCGTAAGAAGGAGTGTAGCCGAGCGGATTCATCAGTAGATTGATTTTGGTATTATCAGGGAAACTCTCAGTCCATCCGCCTGGATTGAAATGCTGGAGTTGTCCGAGCGAGGCAATCGCTGGTTGTCCGGTGACCTCATCGAGCCGTGGGACATCAAACAGAATGGCTTTTTCAACCTGTGCTGCCGTGGATGATCCAAACTGTGCGTAGCCCGCGCCCCAAGAAAAGTTTGGGTCATCGTTCAAGTTAGGATAACGTAGCCCATAATAATAAATAACGCCGTCGGCAAAAATTGTGAAACCGTAGGCGGGAAAAGACTCTTGCTCGTATTTATAGCGTGACATGCGTGGGGCACGAATATTGTAGTCCGTCGCCCAACCATCATAGCCGCTATGAAAACTTCTGGTCGGGGCACTGACTGCGCAATGTAAGATAAAGATATTGGAAATGGATGTCGTCGACAGGTTTTTGGAGCGTGCGCTACTGGTATTGAGTGGCATTTCTGTATGCCTGGTTACCAGAGTTGTCGGATCTGAGGCGTAGTCGAAGCTCATTAAGCTGCTGGGTAAATTATCAATCGTCCAATAGCCTTGATAGACATAGTAATTGTTATAGTAGGTTAAATCATAATAGCGAAATGGGCCAATATCTTGCAGGATTTTATCGCTCGCTTGGAGGGATGGAGATTCACCCAAGTAAGTGCGCATCCAGTTGCTTCCGCTTTTTTGAGTGATATCAAGATACATCCGCTTGATCCGCCGAGAGCCCCCATCGTCGTATTCGAGCTCGGCCCCGGTAATCCCACTGGCGCCATTGCCTAGGCGAATCGAGGTGATTCCAGAGTCGTCGGCGGCTTGAAAAACAAACTGCTGTGGCGCGTCGAAATTGTCATAAGTCGAGTAGTAGCCATCGTAACTGCTACCGTGAAAATCGTAGCCGTAAGCCGAATCGCTGGAGGGCGATAAACTAAAGTAGAGCGCCTCCCCGGGCTCGAGGGAGACCTCAGGCACAACAAAGACCATATTCCGAAGTATGTCTTTATAGGTATAGCTGATGAGTGTTGTTGACGGCACTGTGCTGCTGGCGTCCCCGTAAGAGACTTTAAGGTGAACGTCATCACTAGCCCTAGATGCATCTGAGGCACCGAAGTAGATTCTATAATTGGAGACTTCCAGCTTGGTATTATAGGGGTTGGACAATACGAAAGCTGGGCGAATATGTGCATAGACAGAGTAAATCCGATCGACTGCATCAGCCGGTGTGACACCGTTGTAGTTACTCTCCACAGTCATACCGTAGTTTAGGTGCATATAAGTCAGTAGTGGATAGACGCCAGCCACACCGTCTTCTTGTGCCCGCGCAGTGATGGTGTGCTCAGTCGAAGTCCCGTCAGCCGTGGGCTCGCTGATAAGGTCATCCCCCAAATTGTAGAAGCTATTTAATTGCTCCCAAGTAATACGACCCAGCGCATCCGAGCCGTCTGTGCGGATGGCACCAGTTGGACCGCCGAGGTGCCCCTCGAAATAGTGGGTGAGGTCTTGCTTGAGACCACCGTCGCGAGCATTCGTCAACAAGCCGCGGCTATAGAAGCTGAGATCGTGGTAGTGGTCATCCAATGGATCTTCGAGGGCACTATTTAAGATAGCACTCTGTCCCTCGCTAATTATTTTACGCAGGCTGGCAACATAAGTGTCGTTGGTATAATCGTAGGCCGTTTCAAAGCCTTCGAGCGCCTCGATTCCGAAACGTGACGAGGTGCCGAGTCGAGCACTTGAATCAGTCGTGGGATCCCGCAAGTAAGTCGATTCTGTTAGATTAAACTTCGCTTTCACGCCCTCATCGCCGACCCACCAAGCCACTTCACCGCCCGTCTGGTTATTTCGATTCGGAATTAAGATCGGTTCAGCTCGAACTGCTTCTATCTGATCCGTTCCGGAATTCTTTTCACGTGCACTCACCAGTTCGGGCCAAGTTGTATCGGTCGGCGTGGTATCAAAATCCACAGGGTCTCCTGCCGCATCAGTTTGAATATTATCCGCACCAGATGCTAGCCACGTGAGTGGTGTCGCCACTCCGCCTGCGGCAATAGCCTGAGTCGCATCCCACACGACAGTGTAGTTGGTTTTAGTGGGATCTGCCGCTCGAATAGAGGCACTACTGGTAATGCGCTGGTCGGGACCGGCAGCCATTTGTAAATTCCCAAGTGCAATCTGCATGCCGAGTAAAGCGTTGTTTCTCGCACCGAGTTGAGCCTTACCGATCGCACTGTTAGCACTTTCGACCTTAACAAAAGTCGTGATCGAAAGTAATAAGACCAGCACAAAGGCCATCAATGAGAGCGCAATGACTAATGCAAAGCCAGAATTCTGACGCTGGCTCTGCAGCGTCACTCGCGGAAATCGAATGGAATTGTCTGACATAATCGAAGTCTATCTAGCAATTAAAATTCCGACAGGAGAGATGACTCTGAGACATACCCCAAGCCGGGTGTATTGCGTAACGCTCATAAATGTGCACGTGAACTATTATGAGGTAAATAAGACATCGGGATAAAAGAGTAGAGAGCCCTGTATACAGCTAATAGCAAACGAATAGCAAGATTCATTTAGTGTAAAATCGATTTTTTGCATCAAAAAATCACCTCAACCGCGTAGAATTAATTCAAATTACACTCGACTAATGACGCACGTGCTTCACAAGTAATCTTAATCCCCTCCCCCCGCAATGACCTCAGTGCGTCGACACTTGATGGTAGGTTTACCATTATCGAATTCCAATTTATTACGATCCGATACAAAATATGAAACGACTACTCACCGCCCTGTTATCTCTAATCCCCAGTTCCTTTTTGATGGCTCAAACCGCCACGGTAGAGTTGCAGTCCGATGCGACTGGCTCAATTGATTGGGTCGCTGAAGTCCTTAAGGGCGGAGTCACTTCGGTTATTTTGCTGTTGGTTGGCTTTGTTGGAATCGTCTTTTTCATCGAACGATTGATCGTGGTGCGACGAGGGAACTTCATCCCGAAGCGCTTGGAGTTAACCCTAAAAAAATGCACACTTGAGTCTGATTTTATCGGCATCGAGAAGGCTTGCGAAAAAGACAGTAGCGTGCTAGCGACCATGGGGAGCTATATCGCAACGCACACCCACATTCCTTTTGAAATCATTTCGTTTGGGGTCACCGATATGATTTCAAGAGCGGTCAGTCGTCAACATTTACGCACGTATCCATTGGCTGTGGTCGCTACGATCTCACCGTTACTCGGACTATTGGGCACGATCATCGGGATGATCGAAGCCTTTCAGAAAGTCGCGTTGATGGGCGATACGGGTGATGCTTCGGTCCTGGCCGACTCGATCGGAAAAGCGCTGATCACGACGGCACTCGGCTTGATTATTGCGATTCCGTCACTCGCCAGTTACCACTATTTCAAATCAAAGATGAATGGCTTTAGTATCCGACTCGAAGAGACGGTGGATACTCTGATGTCACCTTGGTTACATCCGGAAGCGTCTAAAGCGCCGAAGGACGAGGCTTAATTTCTTCGACTGCAACTTATAGCAGAATTGATATGCCGATCTCTCCGCCAAAGCCAATAGCGCCCAACTATTCAGTGTCGCGTGTGGCGACCCTGCGTCGTTTGCGCAGTCGTCGAAAGAAAGATGAAACGATCGAGGTCGATTTGTCGCCGTTGATTGATTGCGTGTTCCTGCTGCTAATCTTCTTTTTAGTGACGACCATGCTAAAAAAACTGGAAAAACAGATTCCAGTCGTGCTGCCCGATTATACTTCTGCGCTGGCTTCGATCGCAGAGTCCGACACGATCATTTACGCGATAGATAATGAGGGAAATATACTTCGCGAAAACGGAGCAACACGCGGCCTAGACGGCCTCACCTATCTCCCTATAACCTCGTTCGTTGAAGATTTGAAAGTGGTCGCAGAAGCACATGGCACCGAAATCGCGATTCGCTTGGACACTGGCCGCGAAGTCCCGGTGCAGCGAGTGATTGATGCTTTAGACACGTTGGCCCTACAGGGGTTTGAACAAGTCGGCGTGCGTCTGCGATATCGTGGTTCGGAAGACTTTGAAATGAAAGGATTTCGACAATGAGTCGTAGCCCTTACGAAGACGACGAAGATGTTGCATTGAGTATGTCGCCGTTGATTGACTGCGTCTTTTTGCTGTTAATTTTCTTTTTAGTCACGACGATGCTGAAGCAAGACAACAAAGAGGTGGAAAGCCTGAACTTACCCGTCTCCCGTTCTTCTTTAGAAGTTCCTCCAGACGATGCAATGATCGCGATAGCGATTGATGCAGAAGGAGCGGTCTACTATGAGGGCGAAACCACTACGATTGGGACGTTGCTGGAAGCGCTTCGCGAGATTGAACAAAATGATCCTGATCGTCGTATACGTTTAGATACGGATGAGAACACCCCTTTCTATCGTTTCGTCGAAGTGCTCGATGCGCTCAGCTTTCGCAATTTGCGCAATGTCGGTGTGCGCACCTACCATGAGAAATACGATAAATGATGCGTTTAATTAAAAAGTCTCCCTTATTAGTCGCATTGTTTATTGCGCTCTTTCTCTGTGGGGCCGCATCACTCGCCCTCTATATCAATGAAGATTGGCGTCAGACCACCTTTGCATTGATCGTAGAAGTGGTGAACGAGGATGGCGAAGTCGTCAAAAAAGTTAAAGTCGAACGCCCAGAACCGAATCGTGAACAAGTAAGGGAAATTGCAAACTACCAAGAACTAAAAAAGCGTGAAAAACTGAAGGAGAACGCCAAAAAATTGCGTAACGCAGTCGTCGAGTTGAAGGAAGTTGTGGAAACTCGTAAAGCCTCGCTAGAGGTGCCTGATGCCTGGGATGACCTAGCGATACGTGCGGGGCATCTACTGGGAAAAGCCGAAAGCTTGCGATATTGGACAACAAAGCATCACTTCTTGAGAGCCCAGCCAGGCGTCACACAGCAGTTGACGCTGTTACGCAATCTAACGAAAATAAATCTAGACCAAATGCGCATGTTGGCGCTGCAAGAGGAAGTCGATAAAGCAGAGGCATGGAAGGCGCTGGATCAAACACATGAGATGGTGGATGCGCTGCCGCAAACAAAAGATCTCATTCGCACGGCCTATCAAACGGCAACCGCACTCCGAGTGGATCAAGATCAGGCAAAAACTGTAGAATACATGACAGACCGAGTTGAGCGCTTGAAAGTGATCATGGCAGAGGCCGAATCGTATTTAAAAGATTTTGAGAAATTACTAATGACACCTGATCCTGCCGTGGAACAGTCGGCGGAGTCACGACCACAGGAGAGCAACTCTGAGGTCAAGGCTCCCAAAGAGGAGGAACTCCTCCAAGATACTCAAACAGCACAAGAAGCGTCTGCAGCCGCTGCGAACGCGCCAGATACGATCCCTACCGATGCGGCTTTGGAGGAGATGAATAGCGCTCAACTGTATGAATCGATCCAGGAAATGACGGAACGCTTAGACGAAGCCTTCGGCGAGAATAAGGCGCTCGAGTTAGCTGAGTTTAAACGAATCACCCTCGAAGAAGCGAAAGAGCAGGTCTACGCACCGACGACGAATAAAGGACCCGAGTTGGCCGAGCAATTAGCCAATGACAAGCCAAACACCAGCGAAGAATTTAAGTCCTTTAATAAGGCACTTGATCAAGCCGTGAGTTCGAGTGAACGCATCACACGCCAAGCGGAGAGTCGTTTAGATTCAATCAGTGGAACTAAAGCCAATGATGACAATCCTGCACAAACAGCAGAGCAATTGAAGGCAGCACTGAAGCAAGACGTTACGATCAAAGCACAGATGGCCATTGCGGGGTCAAATATGGGGCGTAACAATGGAAACATACAGGATCTGCGTAGCCTGATGGACCAAAGTTATTTGAATTCAAGCGCTGGAGGCACCGTAAGTGGCACGGGGCATGACAGAATCAGTGATGTGTATGACAGCGGTTCATTTCTTGAGAAAGAGAGTCATACAGATAATTCCAAGAGCTTTAAATTTAATTGGAACACTGCCATCGCTCAGGCGCTACCAGGGCGTAGTTTTGACATGAATTCGAGCCGCAAAGGGTGGATTTTCATCGACACTTGGTACATGATTGGTCCTTGGGCTCTACCTACTGGTAGAGAATTCGAAGTGCCGTTCCCTCCGGAAACGATGGTGGATCTGGATGCGACCTATGAAGGGCGACAACACCCTGCAACCTATAAGCCGATGATACTTAAATGGAACTTCGTTCAATCGGGCAGCCTACGAATTAGACCGCCCGATGACCTAAGTTCGTCGGTCTTTTTCGCTTATACCGAAGTCTTTTGTGCCAGCACTACAGATGTCGTGGTGGCCCTTGCGAGTGATGATCGCTCAAAGCTATGGATCAATGATTTGGTCGTGTTTGAAGACGTCGGCCTTTCACCGTGGAGGCTGGATGAAGGCTTTCGCCGTGTGCTGCTAAAGCCTGGCTATAACAAGCTCTTGCTACGCCTGGAGAATGGGCCTGGGGCGTCTATCTTCTCCGTACTAATGTGCCCCGCAGGTTCCCTCTCGCCTCAGTAAATACCAACAACATAGCATGAAGAAACATTCACCATTAATCCTCAGCACGCTCCTCATAGGCTTCTTAAGCGGGTGTAACCAACCACCGTCCTCCACCGAGGGTACAATTGGCTCCCAAGGCGACACCGTGATCCAACAAGAGAATCCAGCTGACACCCGTGCGTTCCTCAATTTAGACACCGACCGCAATGGCTTATATGATGATAACGAGCGTATGACGCTGCTAGAAGTATTCCAAAAAGAAGTCCCAGAACTGAACGACATCATCGCCCAAAAATCGATGCCCGTCGTGCAAGCGACCAGCAATTACCAGGAGGATTTCACCTCCAATGCACTCGACCCCAATGCAACTGAAATGGTTACCTTCACCACCTTCGACCTGAACGGTGACGGCAAAGTGAGCATTGAAGAGCAATCCTTCGAGCGCCCGCCTCTGACTTTATTACTGCCACGGCGAATCATCGATATTGATTCAAAAATCCCTTGGTCACCGAACATTTTCCCCGAGTGGATCACGACCGCTTACCTGCAGGAAGACGTCGCAGTCGATCAAACTCCACCGTTCATGACGCGTGGAACAGCCCAACTCGCAGCAGTCCAAGCAAATCCTTCCCTGCAACCGCATAAAGTCGGACCAGGTTCAGGTGTCGAATTCGGAGCCAACACTGGGGACTATTTAGAGACCAATGGACTACGTGATGCGCGCTGGGATTATCGCTGGACTCTATTCACCTTTCGCATCGATGCCGCGACTGGAGACGGAGAAGACACAGTGATGGTCGACATCAACAGTGGCAATCAGCCAGGCATGTCCTCTCCTAAGATCTGGTATAACAAAACCAGTGGCCTGAATATCCAATTCTCAGGCAAGCTTCAATCGGGCGCCGATCTAAGAACCATGCAGACCAAAGATGTATTCACTGACGGTGAATCGTGGAATGTCGTCGTGTGTGGCATTCGCTATGGTCAGATGTTTGCCAGTGTCAACGGTGTCGAGCTCTCAACTAACATCCCGCAACTGCCTCGCTATTCGACCAAAGAAGTCGACCGCGCTAAGAGCTACATTGGCAACCGCACCAATGACAATGCGGCCTGGGCCTATGACGCGATCCTCTTCGGCCTGACAGAACCTTCCGAATCGATGGTTCAAAAAATGACTGGATGGGCAGCGCATCGCCTCGACTTTGAACAGAAACTGCCAAACGCTCACCCCTACACTGCAGAGCGCCCCTTCCTAGATGCCGAAGACTTCCCGTATCGTTACAATCATGACGACATCACATGGAACGAATGGGGCAATATCAGTCGATCCAAAGCGATCACCCGAGCGCATGCCGGAGAACCACGCCAAGACCAAGAAGGCTTTGAACGCGTATTCTACGACGACTTTCGCGCCAAGCGTATCGGCGATAGCACTGGCAGCGAAGCGGATCTTTGGACGGGTTTTGGATTTAACGTTTCCGTCGGCGGCGATGCGCCCTTAATCCGACCTGATGAACAACCGGATGCCTATCCCTACGATGCCGCAAACCAGAAGCAAATCCTATCACTCGTACCACAAGGCAAGAAGTGGCGCGGTTCTGCGATCTACAGTATCAACGACATGGGTTACGGTTACAGCTGGAAAGGCCCTAAGATCTTCCGCATCCGTTGCATGTTCCCTGACATCCCTCAGGATGAGCTCGCTAAAGGCCTCTTCCCTGCTTTCTGGTCTTACGGCATCGAAAATATAAACTGGCGCACTTCCAACCGCAACGAAATCGATTGGTTCGAATTCGACGGGTTAAATGGCAAATGGCTCAACGGCCTATCCACGCACTACCACTATCCTTACATGCGCGGTGAAGGTAATATCTTCGCCAAGAACAAGAATAGCCACAATCGTTTCAAGCCTCTAGGTGGTCCACTCGACGAGAAAAGCTCGAAAATCCCGGGCGGCATTTACATTTGGGATGGCCAATACCGCACATGGGAATACGTCGTCGATCAAGACATGACCTATGTGAACGTCAGCGTTTACGATGCAGATGGCACTGAACGTATGGTCGAGATCGGCCGCGTTCCAACCCCTGCTACCTACTTGGAAGAGGTCGACCTTCAGCTCGATTACGCAATGAAATCACATAAAGGCACGGGCGCACCAAAAAATAAAGAACGCCAAGACTTCTTTGTCGATTGGGTCGAAGTCTTACAACTCAGCAGCGAGGTCGAAGAGGTGCCAGCACCGTTCACGTCACGCCCTGAAATCAGTCTGCAAGCTGACAATACAGTCGTCTGTGAAGTCAATGTAGAGGGCGTCAGCGACCTCCGCTACTACTGGTATGCAGATGGATATCCGCTCACCTACGGAGCAGACAACACCTATACACTGACCGAAAACGACATCGGCAAGAGCATTCGCTGCCAAGTGAAGGCTGTCGGCGCCCTCGATAAGCCAGAGGCTTGGAGCAATATAATAAAGTAAGACAGCAGCCCTCTGGCCCTAAATAGGCCAGAGGGCTTTTTTGTGTTCATCGTCGAATAGCGGGAAAGATATGAATGAATGCTCGAGCTAGGACTGGAGCTACAACTTGACCTCTGCTTAGAGTCTATCGTGATGTACTAATTTTGCCCGCTAAGTGTCGCGAAGAAACGCGGAGACTATTCGTTGGCAATGAAGGTCAGTCTTCCCTGATCTTCACAATGCTTCACTTCGCGTTTCTTAGCGCCCCTTAGCGGGTAATTCTTATCAATCTGATTACTAGAGTCTAAGCAGGCTCTTCCCGATAAAGACGATGAACCTTTTTTTAAGGAGGGAGCAGGCAATCCTACACGACCAGCGACCCCATAGCGGCTCAGGTATTTATGCCCGGCCTTGCGTCGTCTTGATCGACCAGGCGCTTCCGGCAGCGACCAATCCAGTCACGACCATGATACGGTTCGCGGCGTCATTGATTCGGCGATCATCCTGCAAGTTTCCTTCGGAAACATCCACAACGGTTGAGTCTTCAACCCCGTGAATTCGCAGCGTGTAAGTCCGATCAATCGACACGTTGTTCTCCAGACGAATGACATGACCGCCGGGACGCTGCATACAGGAGAGCTCACTGCTGAGCGCATCCCCTTCACGCAGGGTGAAGTTGGAATCCGTCCCAGGATACACATCGAAGCTAAGCGCTTCGGGAAGATGGTTTTCAAGCGAACAGGTCAACGGTTGGCGTGGGAGAATCGCTCCCTCACGGACAAAGATGGCCACCCCTTCCAGGCTAGCCACCGGCGTCTCGACTTCAATCGTGACCGGCCCCTGATGGGTTTCTTCCGTCCAGAGATTAGTCCACTGCCCTTCCGGCAAGTAGACAGAGCGTCGCACTTTGCCCTCTTCGTAGGCCGGCGCCATCAGCAACCAATCGCCCACATAGAATTCATCGCGGCAGGCCAAGGCTTTTGCATCATCGAGATGGTGATACGCAAGCGGACGAAGAATCGGCAAGCCGGATTCGGCAGCTTGAATCACATAGCTATACCAATATGGGGTTAGCTTGTAACGCTCCTCGAGCGCTTCGCGGTAAACGCCTTGCAACGATTCGGGGCAATTCCAAGGAAACTTCGCGGTCGTCTCCCAGTTATTGTGAATACGCGGCAACGGCACATACAAAATCGCCTGGCACAAACGACGGGCAATATTCTCGTCCGTAAACATTTGCGCATCACGCTCTTCCAAACCCGCAAAATCCTCGGGACATCCGGGAACCGTAAAGCCCCCCAAATCTATACTCGTCAGCGGAAAGCCTGCTAATCCGGCATTGATCATGAACCATACATCATCCAACAAGGCGTCCAAGCCGCAACGAGTGTCGCCCGGCCAAGGCAGCGCATAGCGCTGCGATCCAATGCCACCTCCACGCGACAAACTCATCGCACAGAACTTGTCATCTACAGGCATCTGATTGGCAATCAAACGATTCCAAAGAGGCCCAAACAAATTGCGTGACGGTAGTCCCTCCGCGACTTCGCCGCTCAAGCGGTCGGCGTGGTCGGTCCACCAAAGTGCCACCCCTTCTTCAATCCGGGGAGCCAACAACGACGCGTAATAGGCGTCAGCTTTTTCGTCCCCAACCATAGGAACCACTTCCTCACCGTGGCGTCTCAAAAGTCCGCTCGCAATACCGGCCTCAGCTGTCGCTGGCGAAAATACCCGACTGTTCACATGCAGACCGGTTTTAATCCCCAGCTCCGCCAAGCGATTAAGCATCGCGGGGCCATCGCCAAAATCGCGGTGCCAATTCAGATCCGCCGCCGGGTAATCATGCCCCGACGAATAGGAGGTAATAAAATCGTTTCCACTGCGCCATGGACCGTCGAAAATAAACGTGTCGCAAGGGTAGTTCTCATCACGAAGGCGCTCTCCGTCTTTCAT
>PPCM01000763.1_pt1 | contig 20863 bp, 24 predicted proteins | sample 1555541 | NCBI WGS metagenome assembly PPCM01 (sample SAMN05284479, study PRJNA326546) | Marine sediment metagenome, whole genome shotgun sequencing project. | isolation source: marine sediment | place: Germany: Wadden Sea | collected 2012-09-05 | reverse complement strand
GAACCATAGACTACTATATCCTCGACATAAATACCTTCAATTGCTTGAAGGTCATCTTGAAACATTTGAATCATTTCACTAAATATATAATCCAATATTCCTCCTAAATTCAACTACGTACTATAAATCAGTCAATATTATCAGCTCAAACCACTCTGCTCAGGTGTAATGTTAAAAGCTTTTTATTTGGATTCTATCAAATCTAAGGCAATCAGTTCTTCAGTATTGTTATACATAATCCTAACTTCTTTTGGTAAAGAATTAATTAAAATACTTGATTCTCCTCTATCACCAAACATAGTTATAACATTTTCTTCATCCATTAGTGATAAAGATATCCCCGATTCCAAATAAACATCAATTTCTATAGAGTCTGTTAAAAAGTCTTTTACAATTTTGGAATCCTTTACATCCAAGAACCATTCCACTTTCTGATCAACATTATTTACTCTGAGTTCAATGGCAAAATCTTCTCCTACTCCTAAATAGGTACCACTTAAATTATCTTGCTCTATTGAAATATTTCTCAAAAATAAAAAACCAACAAATGCAACTACAAAAATAATTGATACTAAAATTTTCTTCATAATAATTCTCCTCTTTAAATCTTACCAGTATAGTGATATTTTATAAGTTCATTTACTAAAAACAACTACTGTGTCGACACACCAATCATATTATACTCATTTAAATTTGGGATGATTGTGCAAATGTAATACTATATGTTATATCAAATGCTTAGCAACTTGCTTCGTTATTGTCAATCGAAACGCACTACACTGTGTTCTGATCAGATGTTGTGCATTTTATTGATAATAATACTTAGTTACGATTCATTTTCCAATATATATAATATCCAATCTTGTCTTAGTTCGTCCAAATTCTTATCATAAAGTTCAATGTACTTTTCATTTAATTCTTCTGCTTCATAAGCTAACATAAACTTCTCAAGTCCATATTTATCTATCAAGTACTTACTAAATGAGTGGCTTAAAATATAGTATGCTTTTCTTGTCTCTATATCCATTTTACTCAGATTCAAATGCTCAGGTATGTCGCTTTCTCCTATACTATCAATTACATCATTGTAGTCTACTGTGTTTTCTTTTACTAAGTATTGCCTTGAGAGTTCGTCTACCGGTTGTCCGAAGTTAAATACTGATGGATTCTTCCCAATTTCATCTTGAATTACGCAAGCCAATCCCTCACGCAAACTTAATGAACTGTAGTACGGTGCTATCAAATGAGTTACTTCATGAGCAATTGGTGCTTTATTAGACTCTATCAATCCTTCATTAAACTTAATCTCTAGGGGAAGATAAACAAACTGCTTATATCCACCTTTAACTTGAGATGCTCCCTGAGTTAATCCAATTTTTATCTTGAATTCAAATTCCTCACCATGTCTTTCAGTATAATTATCTTTCCACTCTGTTCGATCTATATATCTAGTTATTGATCGAACATAATAATCTATATCTAAAAGTATACTCTCAACATCATTGAAATTACTGTCAGTTAAGTCTATATATTCAACTTGGGCTATAGGAATCTTAGCAAATTCTGATACTAAGTACTCATTTTCTTCATTTACTTCAAACGTATTGGATTCCTCAGCTTCTTTCATAGTACATCCGAAAGCAAGTGTCAGAAGTATCAAAGCTTGAACTAATAATATATATTTCTTATTCATATGACTCCTATATTTGAATGTTTTTTTGCATTATTGTCTTTTATATAACTGAAACTCATCTATGACTTACTTTAGTGCACAGTTATGTTCTTATAGTGGTGAACTCGCGAACAACTAATGAACCACCACATCTTGCTCAACCAGAGTATATGATCCATATATTTCTTAGTACACATAAAGTATCTTCAGACACAAATCTTTCTAATTACACAAACATTGGTATCTTGTGTAGAAGTAGTGAAAGAAGATGTAGTATTTCATTTCAGTTTCTATACTAAGTCAATAGACGGGTTTCTTATTACAACATCTAATGAGACCGTAACTCTATCAGTGAAATGAGTATGTTCATGATAATTAGGATATAACAATATCAAACAGTATTAATATCTCAAAGAACTTAGCTGTGAGCCTCTGCATAGATGTATTGTTAAATGATGACCAATTTGTTCATCACACTATCTTGTCACACAAATGTTTATCAACTTTCTCTCGATTAGATTTATCAACTATGAAAGTAAAAACAGCTGTCTCGAAAGTTATTAAGCCTAGTTTGATTAATACTTTTGTCCGAAAATCCACTTTTCTGTTATCATTTTCCTTTAGCTTGATTTTGAGTATAAAATGATTTACAGACTTTTTATTCAACTCACCAATCTCATCCCACTCATATTCAGCAACTTTCTTGTATGGAATATGTAAGTTGTTAATTTGAATAAAGTCTTCACATATTGAAAGCCTCCTAAAACTTGACAATATGTTCTTTAGTCCAAACAATAAGTTAAACAATCCAAAAAACAGTAGATTAAATTCATTAAAGTATGCCTTTTTGAAACCATTGATATATACAATGAATATAGTGAAAACTAAACTCACTATTATATATGCAATCATTTTTTTACTTATTTTTGTCATCTCTATATCATTAAGTTCTACAATTTTAGTTTTCTCAGCTTTTAAGATTCTAAATATTTCTAGCACTAAAAAATATACTAGTACTAGTAATAATATGATTTTCATACTGACTCCTTTTTCAAATTAAACATATCATCTTCTTCTACAATCACATCATATTCATTAAGATTTATATTATTAATATTATCTACATAAGGATTCAATAATTTATCCGCTTTGTCTATCAATGGATAACCTGTTATCTTTGGAGATAGGTACAGGATACTTCGTTGAGATAACATGATTAATATCACTATTGATAATCCAATCAAAAATTTTTTTTCAATGTTTGTCTCCTTTAATTCTGCATCTCTAGTTCAGAGAACTTTTCAATAAAATATTCTTTTAGTTCTTTTGTCATTTCTAAATATGCATCAGTATGAATAGTATTTCCCTCTTCCCACAAACCTTTACTAGAGATAAAGCTACTTTCCTCACCGTACCATTTAATCATATTTGCAGTGTGAATCCTTTTCTTAGAATTTGTGTAATGAGTAAAGTTTATTGTAAACCATCCCTCAACATCTTCTAAATTTGCCTCATCTGAGAATCCAATCAATTCACACTTTTGCAACTCCTCAAAGATGAATTTAATATCATCATCGTTTTTTATATCTACAAAATGCACACCATTTGAATTTGATATTGAATAGGTTGCAGGGTTCATATAACTTGTATAATGATCAGAAGTAAAAGGATTGCCTCTGAAAGTGAATATATTAAAGAAGAACATTTTATTTAATATTGTCAATAATACTATCGTAACAAATAATAATACTAATAATTTTCGATTATTTCTTTTTTTCATATTCCAATCCCCTTCCTATCACGAACTATACTGAGCAGATATTTTATCAATCCATTTTTCGTGCTTTAATTATCATTGATAAAGGAAGATACTTCGCCTTATGTTTCGAATAGTATCGTGTAAAATCATTGTGCTCTTCATTTAAGATTTCTTCTCTTACATCTTCAATGAGTTCCTCAATATGCATACTTGACTTGCTGAAAGCATTTATGTAAGATGACATTTTCCATTTAGTGAAACTCATACTTTCGTTAGATTTGCTCATATGAATAATATCTAAGTTATGATAAGATCTGTTGACTTTGATTTTCTCATTCTCTATTTGAGTACAGGATTGAATCGGATGGTCCCAACTCATAATGAATATCCCACCTGGTTTTAAATATTTTGATACCAATTCAATTGATTTTTCTAAATCCACAGTCCAACCAAATGCATATATTGAATAGACAATGTCAAAGTAATTTTCATGAATTCCTGGATTTATTTCCATTGGTGATTCAAACAAACTAGCTTTATAGTTATGTTCAGATAGAAACTTCTTTGCAGTACTTATTTGAGAAGTTGAAATATCCAATCCCCATAGTTCTGAAGCTTCATGATCTCCCATATATTTTAATGAATGTCCACTACCACATCCTATATCAAGCACCTTTTTGTCTTTAATATTTCCAAATAATTTTAATTCATCTTCTGTACACATATTGGGGCCATATGTTGGTAATGCTGTACTACCGAACCACTCATCTGCTATAGTGTCCCATCCCTCTTTGTTTAATTTAAGTCTTTCATTCAGTTCCAATATTTTTCTCCTAGCAATCCAAGTTCATATAACAGAAGCACATCTGCGATACCGTCAAGCTTACAGCTTTTCTTCATGGCTGTCAGTTTGTGAACGCCTAATGGCAGTGTAACTCAGTTAGTATAAAAGTTTGTCCATGATAGCAATATCATTTATCCGCTCTTCTCAAATCTTACTTCTAGCACCACTACCACGTGGACCAATGCTCAGATATAGTATTACGTACTGTTGTGTTTGATTTCATACTCGTGTTAGTAATCCCAATTTACTTGTTTGTTCTTATCTATCGTCAAATGAGATACTTCTACAATTTCTACTCCATCTCTATATATTAACTCTAATTTCTTTATATCTTTTAACAACAATAAATCTATTTTTTCCGAATCTAGTTCGTCAGTTAACTGTTTTTCAATATACTCAACAATTTCATTTCTTGTAAGATTTGTATTTTCTTTTACTTCTATCTGTACAAAACATTTAAATGGTTCAAAAGCTTCATATGCTTTTACCTTTTCTATGTACTCAGAAGAAAAAACACTACTCAACCCAATCTCATCAAGTTCAATCTTTGTTCTTTGATTCAAAGGAAATAATCCATTTTCAAAAAAAATGTTGTCTTCCATTGTAAAATTCTTTCCAAAACGATGTCTAGTCCGAATCGCTAGATTATTATCAATATAAACTCTTAATATTTTATTATTAAAATCAGAAAAATTAATCCGATCTCTTAAATCATTTGGAATGATGTAAAAGCTACTTTTATCGCTTAAAATTGCAGATGAATAATAGCCCATAAACACTTCAACATCATTCATTGAGGCATTTTTAGTGAAAAAAACACTTAGATAAGCATCATCATTATTAAAAAATAGTCTTATATTCTCTAAATTATTTAAACTCCTAGTTTCTGATAGAAAACCAATTAAATCTTCTGATTTGAATTCATCATCTTCTATTAGTTCTGGTGAATCTATCGATGTCATTTTATTAGAGTATTTAATTATTGTATCTCCATCAATATATTCCAATTGTGAAAACTCTGTATTGCAGCTTATAATATTCATAGACAAAACAACAACTAATATAATTATGTTAATTCTTTTCATCAAACCCTCCTTCAAAGTCTATTGTACATAGTAGAGGTGCATCTGAGACACAATCGAATTATAACTTATCCGCAGGGGTGTAAGTTTGGAGCACATAATAGATGAGTGACTCAATTAGTAAGAAGGTCCATGATAGAATGGTCACATCTATGCACCGTATAAACCTAAATCATACAGAAAATCTCCTGTGGACTTCCGGGATGATGTATTATTATGTGCTGAAACCTTTCAATTTTACCAGCATCTTTTAATTCGAATTGTATGTGTATATGAAGCTGTCTATCTTACAGAATAAGTATTTTATTTCCATCAGGATCTTCAATTTTAAGTTCCATACCACCCCAAACAGCCTTAATCGGAGGTTCTATATCAGTTAGAATTCCTTTTAGTTTTGTATATTCAGCTTCTATATCGTCTGTTGATAATACAAAAGTCACAAAACCTTGATTTGAAGGTCCCCACTTATTCTCATTCCAAATCCAAATACTCATTTTATTCTCGTCTTCTTTCTCACCTAAATTCCATCCATCGTAGTTATCACCATCTACGTAGACATCTACTCCAATTTTACGATAAAACTCAGCTAAAACTTTTGGTTCTTTTGAACTTAAATTAATACCAGATACTTTCACTTGTACTCTCCCCTTTCATTTTACGGTTAACAGTTTGTAGAATTAGAATCATTTATATCATTCGATTTTATCGATTACTAACAAATTTATACTAACTATTAGAATTTACTAAACATGAGCAAAATTGATGTTATGCTCGTTCAGCGAAACAACTATTCTAGATAAATCACCAACAAAACTTAAACAACACATTTTATATAGCAAAGACAATAGTCTATAACGGCAGTGTATCTGAGATATCTTCGAGCACTACAGTGAGAAGTTTATGGTGTACCTTCATGAACATCTAATACAGCAAAGGACACGATCCTGAGAGCATTTGTCCATTCATAAAGATCATTTAAGTGCTGTTATCATATTTTAGCTACTATAATTCTGAAATGTTATCATAAAATCTTTTATATTTTTTTCTTGTATTGGTACATATTTCAACTTATGCGGAGCCGCTGCTGTAAAAGTAGTATTATCTACACAATTGATTTTGATCTTTATAAACTTAGATAAAAAGCTTTTTTTGACACTAACACTTCTTATATTTGACGAATCTATGTACTTAACTCCTTCTTTTTCTAGTTGAGAGTTCAACTTGACAATCACAATAGTTGTACTGTTATATCCTATAAAACACGGGTATACAAAACTACGGTTGTTTATTTTTAGCATATCCGATGCAAAATACTTATCTACTTCTATTTCCTCTTTATGGGATAGCGTTGTAAAAATACTACGCATTATGTTAAGTGTTTTTTCTTCTAAATTAGACAGTTTCCTTTCCTTTCTCTATCATCAAGTTATATTGCCTTACAATTAGTTGCAAAATTATTCATTCCAACAAATCAAAACTCATCTAATTTTTACCACTAGTTCATCAATATATATAATTCTTTACCTCTATCTTAAAGTATATTCATGTAAACTCATATATAATGTGATATAAATATCATCATTTGGATAAACTACGTCTTTCTATATCTACAATTCCACTTTACATATCATTGTGTTCACAATGAATAGACAATGTAATTATGCAGTTTCTAGCTCTACAGTAAAGGATACTTCTACATCAACCTTGAATATATACCGTTTTTCATTGTAATCAATTTGTGCTTTAGTCGAATATATCAGTATATGTTAGCAGATCAGCTCCATCATATCTTGGCTTTTCCATAATTATAGTTTCATCTTCTTCCAATTCTTATATCATACATATCAATAATTATATTACATATAACAGAAGTGCAACTGAGATGCCTTCGAACTTAGAACCTTTACTCATGGTTGACTCGCTTGTAGACCTCTAGTCAGATGTAGTGCTATTTTGATATTTATTTCACAATCACACTTCTAAGTGCTTTGCGGTATCAACAAAGATTACTATACACATTATGCAAAATCATCTTCCTCAATTTTATTATCGTGTCTTACATAAGTTGATAAAATTGAAGAAAGTTTCATGAGTTCATTCATATCCATTTTTAAGTATTTTTGCTTGTCTTTCTTGAAAAAGGTTTTATAACAGATCTCAACGAAACAGAAATCTTGATCAACATAGTATTTTTCAATACGCTCAAATTTTATGTAACGATGAAGATATATTCCTTTTTTATTAATCACTCCAAAAGTTCGATAATCTGTAATCATCAAAACTGCAATAACCAGTAGTAATATACCTATAGTGACGGAAATAAATGTAGAAAGATTTCTAGAGAAAACGGTAAATTCATCATTGGTCATTAATCCTGCATTTTTGAATAAACTGGCATATTCAGACTGTTCACTAAAGTATCTTAGTTTGAAAAGAATATTCGGAACTAACGGTAATCCAATTAGAAACCTTTTTCGATCATAGGACAACCTTAACAAGATTTGTCCTCTTTTCATAAAGCGATTTGCCTCATAGAAAATTAGCAGCCCTACTAAAGAGATTAGTAATATTAAGTCAAAGTAATATTTTTCCACTGAAACACTCCTAAAAATTACGTTTCCCGTTTCTTAATTAAGTTCTATCGTCAGCTACATTATCTCTTACTAATAAAAGCAAGAACAGATAACTGAAGGTATCTGAGATGCCTTCAAGCGCTACAATTTACTGCTAATGCATAAGCTTGTGAACACATTATTCAGTGCAGAGCCTCAGCAACAAGAAGAAATGTCCATGATAACAACATCAAATACTTATTCTTTTCAAATCTCATTTCTAACACCACTTTACTGTGGACCTCTACTCAGATGTAATGTTATAAGATTTAAATCCAAATGTTAAAGTTTGTTTTCTTGTATATAATTCATTATCCTTTTGATTTTATAATCTAAATCAAAATCGCCTTCTATTCTCAACACCTTACAAGAAGCTTTCTCTAACCAAATCTCATGTGATTTTCTGCTTCTTATATTTACATCACCACTATCGTATTTTGATGCCCATTCCATGAAATCTATATGCATTTGATACCTTTTTTCTCCTTCATCGATAAGATCACCATATCTTTGGACATCTCTTTGTTTCAATCTTTTCATCCTTATGTCTGATGGAATCCATAAAAATACAATCAAATCAAATAAATCAATTAATTCATCACCCCAATCATAAATTGAGCCTGAAAGAATACAATCATTATTATCTAATAAATCATGATTTAATATTTTTACCCTTTCATTCAATTCACGCTTCTTCTGATATGGGACATCTGTATCTAACCATAAATAGTTGTCTGAATCGAAGCAACTAATGTTCAATTTTCTAGATAGTTCTTTAGCTAATGTTGTTGTCCCTGATCCTGATGCTCCCAATATGTGTATTTTCATTCTATTTCCTCTTTCATTTAAGTATCTGAGTAACTACAATTTACTATAGGCATTATTCCTTATAACGATATGCGTCTATGACGCAATCGAGCGCTACAACGATAGTAATCATGTCATGTCTGCCATGACTAATGCGCAGAGTGGATTCGTGTGTCTGCCTATCTTAATAACCTAATAGAGCATATTTAATGTGAATCGTCTTTTATCAGATAGCTACTAATGTATTTGGCAATACTAGATTACATACTAGCACCTTTGCACAGATATTTGGTTATATGATTGCCCATCCTACCTACAAATTCAAAAACTAATAAATCCAAGGTGCACTTATCTACTGAAATTTGTATTATCATTTTTATCATAACATATAGGATTTTCCATTTCTAACCAATAAGCAATTTGTAATAAAACTAACTAAAAAATCTAGTAAGACATTATGGGTTAACTTCGAATAGAAGCTAACCCAGGTAACATCACTAGATTTACATTACTCTTGAATTGATTATTCCATCTTAAAATTATATGATCTTGCCATTAGATAATTTTCTAGTGTACTTGCTTTCATATAAATATTCCCAAATACTATTATAAAAACAACCAATTCAAATAATTGAAACAAAACTCATTCAATCACTCACCTGTGAACTCTGCTCAGATTCAGTGTTATATGAAGTTATTTCGTAATAATTCAGATTGTTTCAATTATCAAATAAATAGTGGTAAAGTAATGTCCCACCTGTATCGGTTATGCTAATGGATTCAACTTCCAGCATTTCAAAAGAATCTGAACAACTTATAATTTTACTTGCACTCTCAAAGTCCTTATATAATTCTTCTTCCTGACTTAACTTCTTAGTATACCGGTTTTCCATGATATAGACTCTACTCTTGTCCATTTGTATTATATGAGGTTTAATAATAAGACTTGTAACATACTCTAGATTATCAGAACTCTTGTTGTTTAAATAAATTGCACCGCCTTTTTCAATCAAGTATTTATCGTTAATTGCAAACACAATGTAATTGACGCTATCCTCTTTCAGGAAGTTAACGGTTCTTTCAATAATCGAAATTGCGGTTTGACCTATCTCAATGGTCTCATTATGAACCAATGTGAGTGACTCTTTTCTGTCATCTGCCAAAAGTATATGTTCAGTTAAATTACTTGTTTCACTTTCTGTTATTAGCACAACTAAGTTGCCCATTTCCTTCGATTCTAAAACGGGATAGTCCACAGTGCTTAAATAAGCTTCAATTGAAGTATACAGTTCTTTAGGTTTATGCTCTATTCCATTACATCCAAAACCACCTATTAGAATCACAATTATTATTACAATTTTGAATGTTCTCTTCATGGCTACCTTCTTTCATTATTAACTTTAATCGAAAACAAACTTAAGAATTTCTTTCATATAACGTTAGTGCATCTGAGATGCCTTGAAACTTACAACTTGTCTTCATGACTGTCAGGAACGAATAGTTAATGAGTGGGGCTCGATTAGGCATAGCATTTGTTCATAATTACAATATTATTTCTCTCTTCCTCTAAATATACTTATTACATCACTACCTGTGGACCTCTATTCAAATTCAGTGTTAGACGATTTGTCATGCATGCTACTTATTGAATCTTAAGTTAACTTGTCTTTCATCATTAAAATTTCATCAACTTCTTTTGTATAGAATTTAGGTAGTCTTCCTACTTCAATATAGCCTAGTCTCTCATATAAACTTTTTGCTTTAGTATTGAAGTCAGCTACCATTAAAAAGAGTTTATCGCTAGCAGAAAACAGTTCTTCCTCAAAATAATTTAACAATTTTGTTCCGTACTTGCGGTTTCTATATTGTTTCCCAACTATGAGCATATGAAGATAAGGATACTTCCCAAAACATCCATCCTTAGTGTACCAAAGAAATCCAGATACCTTACTATTCTCATCTGCAATATATATTTCATTGTTTTTTATACCTTTATGTATTATTTCATTTATATTCTTGTTAACGAAGTACTTCTCACCAATTATTGAATCCATAGTTATGTCCACAATTTCATTCAAATGTACTTCATTAGCTATACTAATTTTTATGTTCATGTTATTCATCATATTTCTCCTTAAATATACTCTTGTTGTTAAATGACATTTTGTCTAAAGGAAGTAAATCTGAGACACCCTTAAACTTACGGCCTGGTTTCATACTTGTGAGCACACCAACAGTCAATGAGCTGGTAACTCGGTTAGAGAGAGCGTTTATTCAAGACTACAAATTTAGATATTTCTTTCTCCTAATACAAACTTTTCACATCACTCACCTGTAGATCTCTGATCAGATGAAGTGTTAGACTCGGTACTATTAATAAAGCCACCTTTAAATGTCTTTACCTTATTATCTTTTAATAACTATTCATACTGATATGACATATCTATTCAATGCTATTATCATAATATTCCTTGGCAAAATTTTTGACATCAAAAACTATTGGATATTCAACTAATACTTCCTCGTATGACTTTCCTATCTTTTTATGATAGTATATTTCACATTCATCAAGATATTCATTAATATCTATATTATCATCTTCTATATATGAAGCACTACCAAATATCTTCTTAACAAATACTTTTTTTATATCATTGACAGTCTTAAAATGGTATCTATAAACCATACATAATCTTCTATTTTGCTCATACATCTCTATTCGAAAATAGACATATGACTCGCCTGGATCATAACCTTCATATACTTCACTAATGGAGTATTCGAGTTTTAGATAATCATCACTTTCAACTCGGATTTCTGGATATCCTCGACTACTTCGGCTATCAGAAAGTTTTTTATACATTTCTTTGATATTCAATCCAATTAGATCAGATAAATTCAAATCACTAGGTCCGCCTGTTCTCAAAATGAAAGCACTAGCATTAACTGTATCTATATCGTTTGCAACATAAAAAAATTCCTTGTATCCTTTTCTAAACTCATCATAGGTTATCAAGAAATGCCTTAGCAAGTATTCTTGAACTTCTAATAAAACGACTATCTCCTGCTCTGAATAGTCTTCAATGCTTTCCATTTCCAGAATATTCACTACTTTTTCTTCTGTAGGATTACTATCACACGAAACGAGGCATAAGAATGTTAAAAAAATTATACCAACTTTTGTCATACAAACTCCTTCCAAATTTAAATCAATCTACTAGGTATCGAAGTTAACGTAAGCGCATTTGAGACGTTCTCGAACTTGCAGCCTCTGCTCAGATGTAGTGTTAGATGATTAGCTTTTATCATAACAATTGTATCACCTGTTTTGCAGTATCTTCTATTCTTACATATCCTACTCGAATATCAATTGATTTAAGTTCTTTTGGAATTAGACCTAACTCTTTAATCTCAATTTTCGATGATGGCAATATACTTTCTAACTGATCATATATATGTCGGCATGTAAGCACAAGATTACTATTCTCATATTTAGTTTGTATAGATACTAGAATTTCCTCTACATCTATTGAAGTCTCAATATAGGCAATTAAATTGTGATAGTTCGTTATCGTTGTTAACATTTCTAGATCATCTTCACTTCTTCTTTGCTCCATCTGCTTCAGTATTTCTGGATGAAGAATCACTTCACTACTCCACAATTTTCGAATAATTAGCTGCTTTTCAATTTGATCTGAGTTATATGTAACTCTTACATTCACATCCTCTCCAATTTGAATATTATTTATAGTCTCTTTGACTCGAATCATACGAGTGGATGAATCCTTTTTAAGTTGAACTGATTCAATATATTTTGGTTTTTTTTCAAGCTTAAATACTAAAGCCTGCCTGCCAATATTTGACCAATCAATATTACTGCTTTTAAAATGTGCTTCTATATTCTTTGATGATTCCCTTGATATATTTAATCTTTGATAAGCCTTCTTTAATTCTAACTTATCGCCGTTCATCCATAACTCGTATTTCTGCAATCCAATGTATTCTATCATCGGACTCCACAGCTCATCAATATCATCATCGTACAGTAAAAAGTAATTCCCGTCAGTATAAATATTCAGCTTGACCTCATTATCTTTGAATATAAGATTATCAATAAGAAAGGTATGTTGATTAATTATAACTAGTTTATTGATATCAATCTCTTTCTTGTTATTTATTCTATGCTTTATTTTTTTCTTACCAAATAATATCATTTAATCATCTCCGATAAAAGATCTTCGTCTAACTGAAGTGTATCTGAAATGCCTTCGAACTTACAAGCATCAGGTCTGACTCGTCCTAACTAATGCAAATGTGACTCGGTTAGTGAGAGGGTTTGTCCATGATAATAGAATCAGGTAAATATATCTTTTCAACCGACTCTTACAAATACTTCCCTGTGGCCCCCTGTTCAGTTGTAGTGTTATGTGATTGAAGTTTTCAGTCCCATGGAGCATCAATATACTCATAGTATTCCTCTTCATATTTTACTGCAATTTTCATGTTACGCTCTTCTCCAATGATTTCATAAAACTCTATACCTTTTTCTAAATGGTTTGATTCTCCATTCTTATTAGGTGAGAATATCGTTTTCTTTTTTACTACACCTAGTAACACTCCTATTCTTTCTTCTTCAATCTTTTCAGAATATCTATTAGAGTGATAACTATTATTCAGAATATAAACGATTGGAGCAGGATCGGTCCTTTTATCGAAAGGATCAATGATATTCCATAATACCTCCCCCGCCATTATCAATGTAGCAACACTCAATAATATTAATGAAGTTAAAATTAGTCTTTCTATTTTTGTATGCTTCTTTACTTTCATACTAGACTCTCCTTGCTATCATTTTCATACAATTCTTTCACATAACGGAAGCGCATCTGAGATACCTTCAAACCTACAATCTCTGCTCATGTCACACTTGCTGTGACTAATGCAGTGGGTAACTTGGTTAGTGAAACGAACTTGTCCATAAGTCCATCATATGTTTCTGAGCTGCTACTCAGCTCTATAATCCATTCCTACTACTTGCTTATCAATGTACCTTGCGCGGTTGTAGTGTTAGACGATGCTTTTTCTGTTTTATTAATTAGAGTTACTACAATAATTCCCCATATTCCTAATATAATCGGACAAATATACATTGCAGTAAAGAAACTAAATGAACCTAGCCTTTCAAAACTTAATTCCATAAAACTATACTGTGGTATTGCAACAAAAACAAATACCATCATTGCAGAAAATGTCATTCCAACAGTATAAATATATGACAGATGTATTCTTCTTTCTATTATAACAATTATCGCAATTTGCAATAAAACATATCCTGATATATTTCCACTCCAATTACCACTTGAATACATATCATCATCAAAGTAATCAATTATAGGCATTAGTAAAGGTACTCCGAGATACCACACAACTAACGAAATAACATATATTTTCAGGAACTGGGGATTTGCCTTAAACCTTTGAATTAGTTTCATACATTTTTCCTTTCCTCAAAATAATTTTATCTAATGGAAGCGCCTCTGAGATACCTTCAAACTTACAATCTCTGCTCATGTCACACTTGCTGTGACTAATGCAGTGGTGACTCGGTTAGTGAAATGAACTTGTCCATAAGTCCATCATATGTAACTGTGCTGCCACTCAGCGCATCTATATCTATCTCAGACTTCCTTTTTCGTAGACTTTATTCAGATGTTGTGTTAGGTGATTTCTATTTTGCATATTAAAATACTCTTCTACTATTTATGATTATCAAATTGAAGTCGTAATTGTTCATTGAACAGTCTACTACCAATAATTGTATCTATATACCAAGAACTCTTTTCCTTGTATAATGATATTGATCCGCTAAAATCAGTATACATTGAAGATTTCTCAGTATTCTCAAACTCAAATCTAACTGTTAAGTCATAATAGCAAACCATTGCGTTCGGATCACTTGTCTCACGTATATCAATATCTAACTTATCAATTATTGAACTACACTTGTAACCGCTTATAAAGGAATGTAAATGTGTCATTAGACTTCTTCTTGTAATGTTTTCATATCCTTCATCAGTAAAAAAGTTCTTTACTCCTCGTCTTCTCTTACTATCTATCCTAGAGAGAGAGTTAGCCATTTTGTCAAAACTCTCTTCAGTGAAATCCTCGTAATTGTTTTCGTAAATTGCGAATAGTACTTTCTCTATCTTTTCTTCTGTTGTGAAATTATTACTTAACAACAGAAAAGAAGACATGGCTATTATAAACACTATCAAAATGTATACATTTTTTCGCATAAGGATCTCCTTTATTTCCTCCATGTATTTCACAAAAAAGATTTCACCTAGCGGTATCACATCTGCAACGTTGTCTATATTTATAACAACTTTATTCTTGTAGATGCAACTAATTTCGACACAAATCCATTTAGTAATTGAAAAAAGACGATGTGCCCCATGAGTATTAAGTCATGTTGATTCCTGATGTATATGCGTCTCATCACTAGTTTATGCAACCTTGCACAGATGTGTGTTATATGCTGTTAAAACCATCAAATTTATCTCTGGTTTTACCGCCAACTATTTTGTAATTTTCATAGCGTGTTACTAATCTAAATACTATTTTAGGCAATTTATATATTCTGCCTTTTTCATCCGGAAACTGAGTTTGGTGAAGTAAAGGTAACTTTATTTTTTTACGATGTTCAAACGTTCTTAATTTAATTGTCAAATCTACTTCCTCATCATTAAGTCCATATTTTTCTATTATTTTTCTTCTCGGCATAAACCACAAAATCTTATTTAGTAAGTCTTTTGTGAATGAAGTCAAATACAATAATTGTGTTTCATTATCTCTACCAAATTCTTGAGCTGCACTAGTTGTAATTTCTGCAGTTTTAATATGATCTGGATGACCATTGCCACCATTCAAAGGAAAACTTACTATGTAATCAGGTTTAGTCTTATTGAAAAAATCTAATAGTTCATTATGCAAAACTTGTTCATCCCATTCGCTTGAACCACTATCCGGAAAACCTAGAATATTACTTGTTGTCACTTTTAGTTTATTGCATACTTTGGAATATTCTTTACTTCTAATTGAGGCAATATCCATATCATGCACATTATTAAATTTTTTATTTCTAATTGTTCCTGCTTCTCCAGCTGTAACTGATATCAAATGAACATCATAGTTATTAGCGATTGCTTGAATGATCATCCCAGATATTATTATTTCATCGTCTGGATGGGCAAAAACTCCAATTAATGTTTTTTTCTTCATCGAATGTTCTCCTTGGTTTTTTTTGCATATAACGGAAGCGCATCTAAGATGCCCTCGAACTTACACCTGATCTCATGCTTGTGAGCTCGCGAACAGCTTATGAGCTGATGACTCGGTTAGTGAGAAGGTTTGTCCACCGATTTAACGCCTCATTGTTGAGCCTTCAAGGTGAAGTCACCTTACACTAAACACTATTCTTGGTAGACCTTGCTCAGATGTAGTGTTAGATGAAGTATATGATTGCTAACCATTAGCCCTAATCTGCAAAACCTGACACGATTTGCGACGGTAACTCATCTCTATTCTCCATAGTTATCTCAACTATCTTAATTTCTTCTCTAAGTTTAAAATCATCAATCCAGGGATGGTTATCATAGAAAACTGTTCCAATCACGGACTTTTCACCAGACAGTACTTCAATTAAAAGCAGCTTGAACTCTTCTGAAAACATCTGCATTGGGCCCACCTCATCAATAATAAGATAGTTCTTCTCCTTAGAAATATCCTTTATCGATGAGAGACATAACTCCTCAAATGTTTCTAATTCTATACCAAATCTACCTAATCGAACTTCGCTTTCTGATGACGTAAAAGCCAAGATACCTTCGCGCCCATCCAAAGTGAAGATTTTGAAACCTTCTCTTCTACCATCAACTCTAATTTCCTCTGTATAAAAACCAGAACAGTTTTCTTTTCCAATCAAATCAATAATCTTATCAATAGCTGTTGATTTTCCTGTTCTGGGTTTTGCAGTGATAAATACTTTGTTACTCAATAAAATCTCCAATCATATATTTCATCTAACGGAAGCGCATCTGAGATGCCATCGAGCTTACAGCCTGCTCTCATGCTAGTGAGCTCGCGAATAGCTAATTAGCTGGCGACTCGGTTAATGAGAGGGTTTGTCCATGATAGCAAGGTCATGTACCTGCACCATATAAATCTAACGCCTCACATCACTCACCTGTGGACCTCTACTCAGATGTAGTGTTATAAGATAGTCCTGTCGTTATTAAAGCAGCATACCCCTATCTCTTGAATATATCGCATAGGCAATAAAGGTATTTGATCTATCTCTGATATCATTTTCAGTTACACCGTAATACAATGCTATTTCTTCAGCTATCTTCAGTGAACCTTCACAGTGTCCACCTGCTAACAACTTCCCAGAAGTTGTCTCTATTCCAATATTAAAGTATCGATGTTCCTCAGTTTCAGTATCTGGATTATCAACAAACCTATAATATACGAAGTTAAAATTATAGTCCTTTATCTTCTCGAAGAGATAATCCACTTTCCTCTGAGATTCAACACTTCGATGAACTCGCTCCTTGATTATATCCACGAGCTCAAAATCCTGAAGTATCGGATCATCGAAAATTTCACCGTAATCATTCTTCAGAATATTGAAAAGATCTAATCGATATTTTCTTGGTTCTATAGTATATTCTTTGGCATCATGCTTTGATTGAATATAATCTATCAATTCAGCAACTGTTTTCCGATTAGGAATAATTACTGATGAGAAAAAATCTAGAAATTGATCAAACTTTTCTTTTTCTTGTCTTATTACTCTCTTTGGACGAGTGTCTATATATATAGCTGCTAGACCAGTTACGCCCTTTTTCTTATACTTCCTTTTGTACTTCAAGTACCATAGTATTCGGACGTGAAGTCTATGAAAAAAATCTTTCATCGAAACCTCCAGTTTAGAGACAAAATTTCCTATAACGGAAGAACATCTGCGACGTGTTCGAGCGCTACAGCAAGGTCCTCATGGTTGTGAGCCTGACGAACATCTAATGAACCGAAGTGACTCGGTCAGAGAGAGCATGTGGTCCTCTTGCTTAAATATGTATCTAGAGTGTTCTCAGACACGAATCATATCTCATACCTACACATTTTAGACCCTTGCGCAGATGTAGTATTATGTGATTGTACTGAGCTAACAATGTTTATTCTTTTTCAAGGCTATCAAATACATAGAACTTAATACTTTCCTTCTCAAAAGAGTAAATATCATATGAAGTAAAAACTATACCAGAAACGTTTCCTTTCGTATAAAGCTCACCATTGAGATATACTGAATCATCGTCTTGATCAATATCCATCTCATAAGGCGAATATAATTCAATTAACCTAGACTGTGCATTATCTTTAAGAGATACTGTTTCCTTCATAAGAAAATCTAGCGAGTCAAAGATTGCCTTGTTTGAAGTTGAGTACTTCATTTTTTCGCTGCTAACTGGTATATTACTTATTTCAAGGACATTACCTTTTCTGTTATATTTCAATAAACTCTTATATAAGAAATTCGTATCGTAGAAAGATATATGTAATGATTCAATACTACCTTTATTAGAAATAGAAGTTCTAATAGTATCCAATATAATTTCCTCGTAATTGATATTGACTCTTTTAAGCAAGTCTACAATTGTTAATTCACTTGCTTTTAATGTTTCTAAATAAATATAGTCTGCACGATTAATAGTATTAGATTCTTTATTTCTTGTTTCCACAAGACCTTCAAGAAATGATATTAGTTCCAATAATTCATCTTTTTTTGAAGTGTATTTAGTATAGTCATCATTAAAAATAGCAATACTATCTTCATCAACAACTAATACAGGAACTGAACGGATATCATCAAAGTAAACTTCATAAAAGGATTCTTGCATTTCACCTATATACTTATTTTTTCTTCTGTACTTTGTATTAGAAAGTATCTCATATAGCTTCATATATTTCTCATATGAAATTTCTATCGTGACAATATCTCCATTGAAATACTCTTTAATAGTTAATGATTTATTCGGAGGAGATATTTCACCTATTTTTTCCTTTAGAACATCCTCATTGAAATGAACTACTAAAAATAGTACAACAGATAATATCAACGCCAGTACAAATATAAACTTTTTTTCCATATTTTCTCTCCAAAACTTTATATTTAACAATGTATAGGGCGGAGTACTTTCACATAACGGAAGCGCATCTGAGACACCGTTGAGCTTACAACTGGCTCTCATGGTCGTGAGCTCGCGAACACCTAATGAGGCAGTGACTCGGTTAGTGAAACGAGTGTGTCCATGAGGATAAAGCTACGTTTATGCCCTAGTACGGTTTTTGTACTAGCGGCTAAATCAAACTCATCATATCACTTTTTCTGAGGACCTCTGCTCAGATGTAGTGTTATGCATTGTAATTATTCATTGCTCAAATCTGAATTAGATACCATATACCTTTTCATAATATGTCTTCACCAAAACATTTGCATTTTCTATTCTTTTTCTTTCTTCCATACTTATATCTAAAAATTCATCAAATGATAAGGCTAAATCAAATTGATTTAAATACGACCACTCTCTAAGATCAGCCAATAATTTCCCAGATTCAACACTATTATCATATATAGATGATAATAGTAATTTTCTAGAATATATATCACCAACTTGCATCCACGTAATAATTTGTCTAATCATTCTACAATCCTTGTGCAGTAGATAGTTGTCTTTATTTTCGAATTCTATCTTTTTTATTTCTTCATCTAAGAAGAACTTTAGTGTATCTGGATCTTGACCATCTTGTAACACCAATAAACCATATTCAAAAAAATCATATTGAATAGAATCAATTTCTTCCCTATATTTTTCTAATACTAGAGCTAAATCAACTAATCCTTTCCAACGAGCATGATTTGATATAATCACACATACTTTGTACAAATCCAAATTAATTGAAAATCTAAATTTCATTTAAATCCTCCTAAGTTTTTAGTGAAATTGCTTTGAGTATAAAAATATTACTATATTAAAGAAGATATCTCTTTAGTGAATCATTATTTCATATAACGGAAGCGCATCTGAGATGCCTTCGAACTTACAACCTCTGCTCATGTCACACTTGCTGTGACTAATGCAGTGGTGACTCGGTTAGTGAAACGGACTTGTCCATAAGTACATTATATGTATATGCGCTGCAACTCAGCGCTTCAATATATTTGTCTAACTTGCATATTTGTGGACTTTACTCAGATGTAGTGTTATATGACGGAATCATTCTTACACAGTTTGCCTAATATAAGTTTTCTTCACAAAACTTCCTTAAATCAAACTCATGCTTAAATACAGTGCTCCCATCATAATTGTAGATTTTCTCAAAAGCATTTAGTTCTTCTTCAAGTTCTTCATCCGAAAGTCTTTCTGTATTATAACGATCAGAAAAGAGTCCACTCCTTTTATGCATTAATATTTTATACTGCCCATCAATCTCTTTGAAAATGTACTTATACAATCGATATTCTGTATATGCAAATGGTGTTTTGCTTATTTCGTACTTCACATATACAATCGTTTCATTATCATCATATCCAGGTATCACATCTGTTATAGATACTAAGTATTTACTATCTCCTATTATTCTATTATCCTCATCGATATGTTCTAATACATAAGAATACTTATCATTTATCATCTCTCTGTGCTCTTCTACACTTAGACCCGATGCATCTATGTTCATGTAATATTTATTGAATCCATCATTGAAACTAGGACCAACATAGAAGTACTCATCATGTATCTGATTCATCTCATCATATGTCAGTTTGAAATTATTATATAAGAATGAGTTGACTTCATAAAGTAATACAATTTCAGGCTGTGAATAATCGCTTATATTCTCACCTTCAACTACCTCTAAAATTTTGTCATCATCACTTAACTTATCATGCTGGCATCCTATTAGCATGAATAAAAATAGGACTAAAATAATTTTTTTCACCATAACTATTCCTCACATTAAACTTTA
>PPCM01000762.1_pt1 | contig 20894 bp, 13 predicted proteins | sample 1555541 | NCBI WGS metagenome assembly PPCM01 (sample SAMN05284479, study PRJNA326546) | Marine sediment metagenome, whole genome shotgun sequencing project. | isolation source: marine sediment | place: Germany: Wadden Sea | collected 2012-09-05 | reverse complement strand
CAACCTTCTTCCTACGGACACGAATATAGATCATTGTTGTGAATGTCATCTTTAAATTGCCGCAAACAACAACAGTGTCAGTCCAGCCGCCCAGCCGTTAACGCTATTTACACCGTCCGTTCCTTAGTTCGTGTGGCGGCAGCACCGCGCAGCGCGCTGCACCCGCTCCTGCATCGCGCGCTCCCGCCGCATCGCCGCCTGCCGCGCCTTGCCGTCAATCGCCGCCCGCACGGTGCGCGTGTGCTCCTGACGCCGCTCAGCCGACGCGAGGCAGCGGACGACGAAGCGGTGCGCCGTCTCGCGCGCGTGTGTCAGCGACTCCTCGCGGCGCTCGGCCGCCTGGTACAGCCGGTCGTCGAGCAGCAGGACGGCGTTGCTGACCTGGGCACGGCGGCGCTGGCGGATGATCTCGACCTTCTCGGACGTCCGGTGGGCCGCGAGCACGCGACGGCGCTGCACCTCCTGCCTGCGGGCCGCGTGTTGCATCATTGCCTTCTGTGCATCGTGGCGTGCGGGTGTGACTGCGAGTCTGCGGGCCAGTTCGATGGGCTGGGGGGCCTTGGCGGGCTCGGTGCAGTCGATGAATGTAGTTTTGGTGGTTGTTTGGCTCATTTTGGTGTGAATGAATGCTTTGTACTGTTCTGTGGCCGTCGGGTCATCCGTCGCGGGTCAGACACGCATTCTTCCCAATGACCCGTTCTGTTTAGTGTTGTTTATAGATCAGACGTTCATCACCGCCCTGTCGTCTGTGAGGGCGTTCAGGAAAACTGACGCGGTGAGTGTGACGCTCTTCCACGTGCCCCACCTGAAGACGCGGAACAGACCGACCCTGCGACGGCCGAACCCGATCCACGACCCGTCACTCCGCCGGACACACACGCGACCACAGAGAATTGCAACGCGCGTGAACGGCGGCGGCGCGAGGGGAATGAGGCGCGGCTGGGTGTTGGTCGAGATGAGCAGGCCCTGCGGCGTGCTGAACACGGCCGTCCCGTCCCCGACGACAACACCATCCACAGCAATGGGCAGCTCCACGGGTGCAGCCTGGGGACGGTGGCGCGACTCCAATGAACACACGAAGCAGCGGCGGTTGGCGACAATGTACGAAGCCGTCTGGTCGCACCGAACGTAATCGACCCGTCGCTCGACGTCTGGGGGCAGACTAACGCGGGTGAGACGACGGAGCTGGGAGACCCCGGTCCAGACCCCGCATTGCCCCGCGGTGTTGTCCCCACAGGCCAGCAGCGCGGCACCCGTCCACCCGAAGAGGGTCTCGCCATCAGACCACCATCTGATGACACCATCGCTGTCGGGCATGGAGTTGGGCGAGGTCACCCCGACCCGATCCTCGATGCACCACCCGGCCCGGCTCCAGCCCGACTCGCCCGCGGCCCGAAGCAGCGTGAACAGACCGAGGGGCACGACGTCGGCCCAGGACGCCGCAAGGCGCGTCGGGGTGGCCACCATCCAGGCAGAAGTCCCGAGCCCCAATTGACCGGTCAAGTTATATCCCCATGCATACAGACCAGCGGAGGTATGCGCCCAGATACCGCCGAACGCGACGCATACCTGGTCTACGGGTGGCAGGCGGAAGAGGTGTGGGTACAGCAGTCTGGACGGTCCAGTGATCTGGCCTTCACCAAACACCCGCCCCCCGAACAGCGACACGACGGCCACACGCGTGCCCCCGCCCGGTATGACCCATGCGTCGGTGTACACGGTGCGGTCGGCCCCAAACTCGCTCATTGACAGGTGCATCTTCTTACAGAGGACCCTTAACGAGAGCTGGGAGACGACGGAGACGTCTGCACGGCAGAGGATGGCGACAATCGTGCGAGGAATCAGAGTGAAGATGGTGTTGGGCAGTCGCCCTGCGATGCCTGTTGTCCGGGATACTGGGCAATAGTAATCAGCGGTGATTGACAATCGAGATGAATCAGCGAGCCCCAGGCGATAAAATGCCCCTCTATCGCGTGTGGGGTGTGTTTGGCCTGTTTTATCATCATCCATCTGGCCCTGTCATCTCTTGCCGGTGCATTGAAGCTTGGTAGATTTACTAATCCCACTTGTCAACCTTGATACCCAGTCTAACATCCAGCGCCTATCACCCACTGCCCATCGCCTCCCCGCACCGGGCCCGGTAGTTGATCCGCTCCCTCTCGAGCCTCATGTCCAGTCGATGAACCTGCCGCTCCAGGAGCACCACTGCAGCCTCATTCGCCGCCCGTACAAGCGCCATCCGGGCTCGATCCCGGAATCTTTCGTCTGCGGCCGCCTCTAGCGCGTGTCGGGTCTGGCGAAGGGTCGCGTGATGGCGGAGGGCCTCCCACACAGGCTGGAGGGCGGACCGTCGGGCAACACATGATAGCGCCTCACCCGCCCGGTGCTGAGCTATCCGCCGGGATTCGGCCCACCCCACCCATGCCCCGATCGCCGCTCGGGTGACCCGGGCACCGTCGTGACCCGCCGCAAGCCCGTCCGCACGCTGCGCCGCCGTCTGCTCTCGGAGCATGGCCAGAGTCTGCAACAGCACCGTGTGGCGGTGGAACTCGTCGGCTCGGCAGGCCGTCTGTGTGGCAGATCGCCAGGTGGCCAGAGCGGACGATGCCAGCCGCCGCTCAGAGAAGGCACGGGCCGTGGATGCCCTCCATGTGGCTATCCGGAGCCTAAGGAACGCTGCATGGACGATGTGTGCCCGGTGGGCACGGTATGCCCCTGATACCAGCCGTCGATACCGCTCAGCGGCCACACGCGTCCGCCACCACTTGGCAAAGACCCGCGAGCCGACGGCATTCAGATAAAACTCGTCTGCGGCCATCTCCAAGGTGCGTACTCGCCGGAACGACCGTCGCCATAGGACGAATGAGTTGGCGCACAGGATTGCCTGGTAATGGGCGTCGGCGATGGGCTCTACGATCTGTGCAGCACCAATTGATTGTGTTTGTAAAAGGTTTTGACCGTTATTGTGTTGATACAGACTGTTGTGGGGCCGCGTCAAGAATGAAACGACGGACAGGAAGCGGATGACAAAAATGAAGTCCACCAATTATGGCCGCGTTAAAGTTGTATCTGTAAGGGGCGAGCAGCCCAGGCCGTTTTTTCACTTCTCTCTGAATGCAATGTCAAAAAGAAGAGAAGAGAATACAACCCTACAACCGAATACAATGGCCATGATACACCGTGTAACATACTATCAATTTATGCTACTAGTTCACACTAAATATCGGTTGTGATTCTGGTTGTTGCATAGGATCCTATCCGATATGGGGAAGCGGAACAACGACGCCCCGGTCGAGGAATCGAGTACCAAGGAGGTAAGCCGGTTTAGAGATGTCATAGAAGTTAAGAAGCCGAAGCGTCGAGACCCGAGGTTCGATTCTACGTCCGGGACGTTTGATGAGCATATGTATCGTCAAAGCTACGGCTTTATCAACGAAATGAAGGGCGAAGAACTGAAGAAGATCAAGAAGCAAATGCGGGAGACGCCTAAGGGCACTCCGGAGCACGACGCGCTGTTCTCGCAGTTTTCTCGCCTTCAGACCGCTCTGCAGCTTGAGCGCAAGAAGGCCAACCTTGTCAACGTCAAGCGCGAGGTGAAGAGAGCGGAGATCAGCGCCGTTAAGGAGGGCAAGAAGGCGTTCTACATGTCTGAGACGCAGCTCAAGCGGCTGGCGACGACGCGTCACGTGGACGCCGTGCGGGCGACCAATGGTGAGCGCGGCGTGCAGCGGATGACCGTCAAGAGGCGACAGAGGGATCACTCCAAGATCGTCAAGGGCGACGGACCCAGGGTCAGGAAGTGAGGCCGCGGATGTTTATTATAAAGAGCCTCAGAGGAGCCAGAGCATGAGGAGCATACCGATGATGAGCAGCCCCATACCCCCCATGGCCAGATACTTGCTGGACCGCTGGGTACGGTCGATCTGGGTCAGTAACTGGCGTCCATACCGGAATCGGCCAACCAGCACCCTGACACGGTCCCCGATCTCACGTAGCTGGGTACCCTGGAGACTGAGGTTGCCGAGCGCGGCCTCGCCGGTCTCCAGGAGCTCGTCGATCGTACTGTGCCACGATCCGACAGCCGCGCGCCCCGCCTCCAGCACCTCCTCGTTCGGGAACACATCGGTAGTCGCTCCCCGCATGAGCTGGGCGTAATCCTGCTCGGCCTGTAGCCTATCGGCCGCCTTCTGGTAAATGGTGCGGTCAGACTCAAGAAAGTCGAGGTACTCGGCCACAGCCTGCACCCGCATCTCCCAAGTGGCCCGCATGGCCGCTGGGATCGTGTTCAGGTTGCGCGTCATGACGTCAATGCCAGTCTGCGCTGCGTCAAAGCTTGATTTCACAGTTGACATCAGCTCGCAACGGCGAGGGAACGTCTCTAGCGTCTCAGACAATCCCTCAAGCTCTTTGAATGCAGTCATTATCGCATCTGATGAGGCCTTTACCCCGTTCTCGGCGTCGGCCAGGCTCCTCTCGCCGAACCCATCCATTTTCAGCTATAAATACAATTTTGACAATGCAGTTCACGAGACCGTGAACGGCGACTGGTTACCACATGAGTTCGACTCGGCATGTTAATAGGCGGATGATGATGCTGCGATCTCACTCGAGACGAACTTCCACACTTTCATTCTGTAGCTAACGCCCAGATAACCTGTCGCATATACACGCCACCCGTGTACGGGCTGTTTTAGCTGTTACATGTCACAATTTCCAGAATGCCGTAATACGATCAGAAGTCAAGTCAAGTCGCCGATTTATAAATTTTTCAGAAAACGAAACCCGAAACATGTCGAATCGCTTTGTCGTTGCGCATTTTGAACAATTCCAGAAATCCAGAGTAGAATTCGTACAGGGTCTTGCGGAGCTGGCCCAATCTCCGCAGAACATCGAGACGATCAAGAGCCTTGGAGGGTTTGTCATCTTTCTTTCCATTATTGCGATTTACTCAGCATTCCTCTGTGCCGTGGTCTTCTTCTTGACAACGTTCCCTCCATTCAGCAGAGCGCTGCTCTTGCTCTTGGCCGCATTGCTGACTTTAGCGATGAGATGGCCGAACTCGTCGTCTCCAACGACGTCCTGCCCCAGCTCGTGTACTCTCTATCCGAGCAGAACCGCTTCTACAAGAAGGCGGCCTCTTTTGTGCTCCGCGCCATTGCCAAGCACTCCCCCGCCCTGGCCCAGGCTGTTGTCGACGCCGGCTCTCTCGAGTCTCTCATCTCCTGCCTCGAGGAGTTCGACCCCGGGGTGAAGGAGTCCGCCGCATGGGCCCTCGGATACATCGCTCGCCACTCGGCTGAGCTCTCCCAGTACGTCATCGACGCCGGGGCCGTGCCCCTGCTCGTGCTTTGTGTGCAGGAGCCCGAGCTCGCCCTCAAGCGCATCTCGGTGTCCGCGCTGTCCGACATCGCCAAGCACTCCGCCGAGCTGGCCCAGTCCGTGGTCGATGCCGGCGCCATCGCCTACATCGCCCCCCTCATCCAGAATGCCGACGCCAAGCTCAAGCGCCAGGTGTGCTCCGCGCTCGCCCAGGTCGCCAAGCACAACGTGGACCTTGCCGAGCTCGTCGTCGAGGGCTCGATCTTCCCCAAGGCTCTCTTCCTCCTCCGCGACCCCGATGCCGTCGTCCGCAAGAACGCCGCCACGCTCGTCCGTGAGGTCGTCAAGCACTCGCCCGAGCTGGCCCAGATCGTCGTCAACAGCGGCGGCATCGCTGCTCTTGTCGAGTTCACGGCGGACTCCTCCGGCACAGCCCGTCTCCCGGGCGTCATGGCCCTCGGCTTCATCGCGGCCTTCAGCGAGACCCTCGCCATGGCCGTCATCGCAGGGAAGGGCGTCAGGCCGCTCGTGGACTCCCTGGTGGCTGAGAGAGAGGACCACGTCAAGGCTGCTGCCGCGTGGAGTCTCGGTCAACTAGGGCGCCACTCCCCCAACCATGCCCGTCAGGTCGTCGACACTAACGTGCTCCCCAAGCTAGTGGACGTGTTCACCAGCGACGCGTCCAGCGACGACCTCAAGCAGAAGTGCAAGCGCGCGTGCAAGAACATCATCCAGAAGTGCGTCCACCTGCCGGCCCTGGACCCTCTCCTGCACCAGGCCCCCCTTCCGGTCCTTGCGTACGTCGTGGGGCAATACGCCAAGGTCCTCCCGGCCGACGTCCAGGCCCGGCGCACGTTCGTCACGTCCGGCGGCCTCCAGAAGGTCCAGCAGCTGCAGGTCGAGCCGGGCAGCAAGCTCCAGGAACATATCGACGGTGTGAACAGGTGCTTCCCCGACGAGGTGGTCCGTTACTACAGCCCGGACTACGCCGACACGCTGCTCGACAAGATCGACAACTTCAACCCTAACTAATAAACTGTATAAAATGATTATGACGACCTACGCTCATGACGCACGAACGGAACGAGGCACCGTAGCCCCAGACGGCATCCTAAGCATCGCAGGACGAAGAAGAGGGGGAGAATTTATATAGGAGTGTGGAAAGTCGAGGTTAGAGGCGGGGTAGAGAGAGTGAGATGGGAGATTCGACCTGGGATGCGATGTCAGGACATATTGCCGCCGGAGTAAATGAGTATAAAATGTTTATTATGTGACCGAATACACGCGAGAACAATGATCGTTTATCCACCCATCGCCCGGGGGAGGTTCATGGCGGCGTCCCCCACCACCTGACCCGCGAGCCTCGCCCCGTCCAGCGTCGACACCCACCCTTCATCATCATCCCCCAACCGCCCCTTGACCCACGTCCCGTCCATCAGTTGGGCGACCATCGTCCCCGACTCCCCTACCTTAGGGAGGATGAGGCGCGTGATGGGCCCAGGAAGGGGTAGGGCCGGGCCGGGCAGGGCCAGGGCATTCAGCAGAGTGTGGCCCGATCGAATGACGGTGGCCAATCGGTTGGTGATGATGTCATCCACGGGGACGGGTAGCTCCGTGGGTGTACGGGGCCGCTCCGACTCCGACAGCTGCCCCCCATTAGTACCACAGGCGAAGCACCGCGTTCCACAGAGCAGGAAGGCCTGCAGCTCGCCACCGACAACTCGATCGACCCTACCCTTGACGTCGTCGGGCAGGGCGACGGGGGTGAGGGTGTCGATTATACCATCAGTCGACCCCACCCCACACTGCCCAAAGACGTTATGCCCCGCCGCCAGCAGGCCGTCGCCCGTCCATGCAAAAGTGACGAAGCCCAGCGCCTTCCAGCGCCACACACCTTCGCTGCCAGGGATAGGCGCCAGGCGCTGGATGGCGCGACGCCGGCCTTGCCCGAGCTGCGAGAACCCGGCTTGCCCACCCCCCCACCATCGGTCGGTCTTGACAAACGTTTGGTGGTCAAAGGCAGCGACGTGCGTCACGGGCCGCCGGCCGGTCTGTACAAGTGTCGGGCGCATGACGCAGTCCTTGCGGGACTGGCCCAGCCCGAGGCGGCCATAGTCGTTCATCCCCCACACATACAGTCCGCGGGTTGTCTTAGCAAACCACGCGTCGCGGTGGCCCCACACCTGCAGCACGGGCGGGAGACGGATGAGGCGGGGGGCGTCTGACACCTTCACCGAGCCCATGCCGCACTGCCCCGCCCTGTTGTTGCCTTCAGCGTACAGCCTGGCGCCGTAGTGCGTCACGGTGGCCGCCGAGCCCCGGAAGACGCGCTTGGCATCTTCAAAGTCGATGCTGGCAAGGAAGAACTTGTGACACAGCACCAAAAGACAGCCACGCGTCTGGGAATCGACACGAGCGTGCCCAATGATCGCTCTAATGGTCGGAACGGTGAGCGTAAAAACCGCATTCGGGAGCCGGCCCACGATATCCACCGTCCGCGTGACAGAACGGGTGTATGCCGCTGAAATCTGGCAGTTCCTCATGTTTTCTTCCTCTATTGTATCCGACATGTATCTGACAGCGTCTGTGTTTTTGTGGATCAATATAAGCATCGTCCAATTTTGCCATGTGAAGCGGGCCTGCACTTGTTTTCACCTTCACTCAGGGAGTATTTTCACGGGCACATCGAACTATAATTCGAACGTAGTGTTTCAAAAACCGGAATGCACAGTGGATTCCCCAGATCGCACAGGGCACCGCCCAGTGATAACATGCTATGTACACCCCGTGTCCCGTTGAGCACGTTGGGCGGAACACAGGTATCGTCAATGCGGATTCCTGATGGTCTCAAGTCTGTACAGCCGAGCCATGCCCCCAAAGAGACGACAAAGATAGCCAATACACCCATCATGGCAGCTCCGATGGCCTTTGGCCCCAGTGACGCCAAGCTCCACCGCATGGGCTCGATGCCGTACCGTCCGCTTCCCTACGATTGCCCGGAGTGCACACCAGACGTGTTCGGGTGCCTCGACAGGCTGCAGGAGATACTAGACGCCGGGGACTGGACGGAGCCGCCGGAGGAGGCGCCGGAGGAGGCGCCGGTTTCCGGAGTGTAGGATGTGTTTTTCCATTTACCTCTCAGCACTCGCGCGGCTTACCATGTAGTAAATTTCGCAGACATGGCCACTGAAACCCGATGTAGAGTCCTACATGACTGCCTGGCCTTTAATCAATGGCTCTCTCTTTGTGATTGCCGCTTTACAGGTTGACGGACTCGATGAGATGTTTCCACCGTTCAAACCAGGGAGGTTCCTCCTGAATCCGATAGCTGAGCAGATAGAAGACGAGAACCATCGCCGTTACGACGACTATTTTGTTTCCATCGATGAGCTGATGTGAGTTTTCTGCGGTTCTTCTTATCCAGCGGCACAGATGTCTACAAAGGTGTGCTCACGGTACGCTATATCCAATTTCTCTCACCCAGACGTTCGGTGTGAGCCCGTCGTTCCTCATTGACCTGCTCCCGCCCACAGCCAACTTCCTTGTCCTCTGCCATTATGATGCTGACCGTCTCACGTCGGGAGCACGGGCCGCCGCACCCCACATCCGGCTCGAGTTCCCGCACGTAGCGCCGCGCGAGTCGATGCACGCTAAGCTGCATCTCCTGTGGCATCCCACACATCTCCGGGTGATCGTCACGTCCGCTAACCTCACCGAGTGGGATCACGTGGGCATGCGGCAGACCACGGTATACTACGACGTGCCCGTCCGTCCGGCGCACGCCCCCCCGACGGCCGGTATGCCATTCCCATCCATGCTGGCGGCGTTCCTGGCCGAGCTCGGCGTGTCCCCGGCTGACCTCGGACTTGACGCCTTTCACTGGCCCGCAGTGCCGGCAAACGTCCGACTTGTGTGCTCCGTGCCCGGTGAGCACGCCATGGACCCCGCTCTGCCGCTCGGCCTGCCCGCGCTGCCCCGGACGGCGCTCGACGGGTTGACGTACCAATGCTCCTCCGTCCAGGCTTACCCATCATTTGTCCAGGCCTTCACATCCGGCCTCATCCTGTCCGACGCTGGCCGTCTGACGGTGGTCTTCCCCACCGAGGCCCGTGTGGCGGAGGCGGGGCGGGGAGCGGCTGGTTACCTCCACATGGCCCCACATGCGGCGGACGCGTTGACCGGAGGGGACCGGGCCCGGCTGGGGGACGTCGTGTCGCCCGACGCGGCCCGTACTGTGTTGTGTCACTCAAAGGTGCTTCTCGGGCAGCGTGACGGACGTGTCGCCTGGGCCTACATGGGGTCAGCTAACTTCAGTGCGGCAGCCTGGGGGACGGTTCGGGGGAAGACTATCACCATGCGGAACTATGAGGTGGGGATCGCCATCACGGACCCGGCACCGTCCGTCCTAACTCTCCCCTTCGTCCATCCCCCGCCTTTATACAAGGAGGGGGATCGGCCGTACGTCAAGAATATCGCCGACAGAAGGGGGTCTGGCAGCTACGACACGCCAGAACGGCCGGGGTGGGCAGGAAACGATAATTTAACTGAGCTAAACTGACTAGGCTGCGGCCACTATTGTGGGGCGATCGACGGTAGGGGTGGGACATCGGTCAGACGTTGGAGTACACCGGGGGCCGCATGTCCATGTAGTAGAGCTCTAGCACCACCCGGATGATGAACGTGACGGTGTTGATCATCAGGAAGAGCACCATGAGGTACTTGTCGCGGGGGGCGCGGGCCTCGAACGCAAACACAAACGAGAACACACCTGAGAACGCATCAACCGCGTGAAATACAAGTAGGGCATGTCGCCAGTCGGATGGTATGAGGTCGCCTGTTGAAACAAGATCAAGGATGAGAAAAGCAACAATTGCCACTAAAAGGATAGCTGTGAAGTTCCTGTAGGTAGATTTCTTCCAATATGGGACAGCAGACTTGTGATACCCTATGAAAAAGTTGATAACCTTTCCCATACTGCCTCTGTTGTTGAGATAATGGGCTGTTTTGTTGACCCTGACTCAAAAAAATGATTTATTAACTCTAGCCATCTGAGACGAGGTCCATGCCCCCAAAGCCTGCGCCTGCTAAGTCACTTCCGACCCTTTCCGGGCGGAGCAACAAGCAGAGGAAGAAGAATATCGTCGTTCCTAGCGATCCCGATGGATTCCTGACGGCTCTGCACGATATTTTCATCGATAACGACAACGATCTGAAGCTTGTCGTTGAAACGTTGATTGCACAGACGCAGCTTGATGTGCGCCGTTATGCTGAGTACATGTTTGACTACGTTCTCTTCGATAACCGCGGGCTCTGCGCCCCCAAGCGTCACGACCCCGTGACTCCTCAGTATTCGGCGCTTACGTGTCCCGCCGAGGATGTCCAGGGCTTCTCCAGCTTCATTGACACCCTCTCTCAACGGAAGCCGTTCCTGAAGCGGATGATCTGCGAGGCGTTCAACAAGATTGTAGACTCGCTTGGCTCGATGACCGAGTGGATCCCCCGCGCGGCCCTTATCAGCGCCCACCTCATGCGCGACAACCTACTGACGTCCGACATCCCGGGGACGGACTACTTCCTGTCCCACCTGCTGACGAACGTCCGTTCCGTCGAGGACGGCATTGCCCTGCAGTTCGTCGTCGCCGTGCTCACCGAGTACACCGGCCTGACGTCCGATAAGAAGGCCCTCAGCATGCTGAAGGCGACGCGCGTCATCTCTAAGATGAAGCTCTTCCTGCCCTTCACCAAGCGCGACACGTTCGGCCAGATCTTCTCCGCAGAGGGCCTCGAGTTCGTGGTCCTCGAGTCCGACCGCGCCGAGGTCGCTGCCAAGCGCAAGGCCCGCGTGAAGCAGATCAAGGCCGAGCTCGACCAGCCCGACGCCGTCCGCACGACCCTCACTGTCGCCGCCACCGAGCTCGACCTCGACACGGTGGACACGGCCCTTCTGCTGTGGGACGCGGTGGCTGCTGCCCTCCCCGTCACCAAGCAGGACATCGTGAAGGCTGTGGAGGGCTGGGCCCCCCTCCTCGCCCCGTTCTCCAGAGGTGACGCTCTAGTCCAGGGACGGCTATTGATGGCCGTCCAGGCCCATTGCTACGGGGAGCCCACATACCTTAACTTCTTCGGGGCTATCGTCCAGGTGCTGTACTCTAAGGAGGTCATCGACGAGGAAGTCATCATGATCTGGTACAAGGAAACTGCCGCTAAGGGCGCCACCACGTTCAAGGCCCAGCTCGGTGGCTTCATTACGTGGCTCGAGCAGGCTGAGGAGGAGGAGTAGAGAGATGTAAATCGAAACGGTGGCGGGCTTGGGGCGAGCACGATAGCACGACAGCAGCCGAAAAGCAGCAGAAAATGTCACAGGAATTAAACAGGGTCTGGATCGTTTAGGCATGTCCTGTTCTACACAAAGGACAGTAGTTTTCCCGTTGTACAAAAATAAGCCATTTTGTAATTTCGAACTAAGTTTCGTACAATCGAAGTTTAGTTAGTCTCATAACTTTATATGCGCTGTTTCGCAGCGCTTGGCTGTGATGACCTTCAAGCATATGCATGAAACGGAGCGCTAGGCCGTTAAGTCGGTAAGCGATGCCCACAGGATTATACCTACATGTCTGAGCCACTAACATTAGTGGTACTCATATCTTTTACTATCGTTTGCTTATCCGTGAAGGCACCATGGATGACGCAGCGTCAGAGAAAGTCCCGAAACGGCTGAAAACAAAGCCCACCTGGCGTCCAGTGCCATGCATACAGATAAGATATTTATCTCAATAGCAGTAACTGTTCATATATATACCACAATGCTCACCGCCGCTGGTTGTTCAGGTTGATGATGTTCATGTTGATCGCCTGTCCCAGGAATCCAGCCGGTCTAGCCCGTGCCGTTAATTTGCCCGGCCTGACGACAGGGCTGGCGGTGTCGGAAGGCGGGGCCCTCGGTGGGCGGGGGTACTGGGCCCTGGCACTGGACGGGACGGACGCGGCAGGGGAGGGTATGCCGGCCTTCTTCCGGAACGTCTGGAGCCGGGATAGCGGGTCGGCCAGGAACTGCTTCTTCGCCTCCTTTCGGCGGATGGCGGTGTACTTCTTCCTGTTTCGCATGTAGGCCTGGGCCAGGTCGCCTTCCTCGTCGCCGTAGTGCTCGGCCCATTTGAGCATCTCCTGTTCGTTGGCCTTGGGGTGAATGGATGAGGCCGTCGTCGACGCGATCGAGCTGATCACGCTGACGTCGGACACGGCCGAATCAGGTCGCGACAGTAGCGGTCGGGCAGCCCTGCCCAGGGCCGGGGGTTGGGCCGGGGGCGGGTCGGGGCGGGCCTGGGCGGTGCCGGGTTTGGACCTGACGGCCGCCTCGATGTCGGGCTCGACCTCGACCTCGCCAGGTCCGTCGAGATCGTCGATCCACTTGAGGTCGAAGTCATCGAGGGCCTCGGTCGCCTGGCCCGACGTCCACTCGTCGGCGGTGACCTCATTAACATCGAGGGTTGGGGCGGGTTGCGGGGGCGGGGTGGCCCTTCTGGCTGCCTCACGTCGCTCTCTCTCTTGCCACTCGTCCCTTTCCTGCCGCTCCTTCTGTAGTCTTTCATGTTGCAGCCTCGCAGCTTCCTGCCGCTCCTGCTCCTCTGCACGCGCTTTGGCCGCCCGGGCAGCTGCCACCTGCCGCCTGATCCTCCGTCGCCCGAGCCACCCCCGTGCCAGTCGCTGGATCACGATGGCCGCGTCCGCCTGCCGGTGTCTCCGCGCGTCGAGTCGCTTGAGCTCCGTCATTCGGTGCTCCTCCAGCTGAGCCTGCCGCACCCGGAACCGTCTGACATGCCGGACGATGGTCTCGGCGGCGCGTCTCCGTCGGTTCTTCTTGAGTCGCATCATTGTGGCGACGGCGACCAACATCGCCCGTCCGACCATGACATGCCGCCACCAATGCTGCAGTCTATCCGCTGCCTCCCTCATCCGTTGCTCCCCGGCCTCGATCCGTGCGGCCGGCAGTCCGATCCGTGTGGGGGACGTCGCGGCGGCGACTTGGTCCAGGGCGGCATCGGCAAGGGCCAGGCGGAGCGGGTCGGCCGTGTTGCGGCGCGTGATGGCCGCGGACAGCGCGTCGTGCCGACGCCTCTGTGTGAAGATGGCTGACAGCTCGACGGTCGGGGCGGGGGTCAGCCCCACGGTCCGCCCCCAGGCCCGTCGCCGCCTGACCTGCTCGAGGGGCGAGTGGCGGTCCCGGTGCCGGCGCCTCATGCCCTTGGGGTCGACCCCCATGCCGGCGGTGTCCAGCTGCAGGGCGGCGGGGAAGCCAGCGTTCCGTCCGTCCCGCCTGACCCTCAACCCGATCGACCGCAGGTAGCGCGCCTCGGGGTCGGGTGGGGTGCCTGGGGCAGGGGTGGGGGGCTCCTCGTGGTTGAGCTCGTCGAGGTCCCACCACATGTGAGCTGTCCTGACGAAGGCACGTCGCCCGGTCTCGACGACGGGGTTCTGGCCAAGCTGGAGCCGGCGGAGGTTCGGGGCCGCCCGACTGAGGTGCTTGAGGCTGGTGTAGTCAGCGATGGCGTTGCCCGACAGGTCGACCTCCACCATCAATAAACACGCTGCCGGGGAGGGCCCGATGGCCTCGATGGCGTTGTCCGCGACGACCAGCGACTCGAGGCCCGGGAAGGCCGACGCCCAGCCCCCGAGGGACGTCAGGCGGTTCCTCTGGACCCACAGGACACGGAGCCCGGGCAGGCGGAAGGCCGAGGTCAAGGTGGTGAGTCTGTTGCCGGCGAGGAATAAGTGTGTCAGCTGGGGGAGGGGCAAGGCGGGGAAGGTCGAGAGCTCGTTGTCAGAGAGATCCAGGTGCCGGAGGTGGCGGCACCCGGCCAGGGCACCGTCCAGGGCGGGGATGCTATTGCCGGCGAGGTCTAGTCTGGTCAGCATGGAGGGGAGTGAAGGCAGGGAGGTGATGTGGTTCCTCGATAGTGTGAGGAGCCGGAGGTTGGGGCACTGCAGGGCGGGCACCGCGGCCAGACACAGGTCGACGAGGGCCATCCCGACGAGTGTGGTGGCGGCGACCCCGGCCATGTCATATACAGGTGCGTGAGAGACAGTGAGGTGGGTGAGGCGAGCGTGGCCGGCCAGGGCGCGGTGTAAGGCCCCCGACCCGATCCCCGGTGTGCGGGAGAGGGTCAGCCCGGTGACGTTTGGGAATAGGTCAGACAGGAGGGGCTGGTCGGGGCCGGGCAGGGGGCGGTAACTGAAGTCGAGCTCGGTGACACCCGAGGCGGACCGTGCCGTCTGTGTCCCGGCGATGGCCTTGACGTCTGGCGCCATGGGATCCCCGTCTAGGATGGGGGGCGGGGGGCGGGCGACGGGGGGGCCAGCTAGGGTTGGGTGGGGTCGGGTGAGAGTGGTGGGGCGGGGGAAGGCCTGGACCTCGGAGAGAGCCGCCAGAGCCGCACGGTGGATGGCACGGGCAGCGATCACGGCGTCGATGACGGGTCGGTCGGGGTCGGGTAGCGGGGGCAGGGGCTGCATCGGGATGGGCTCGACCGTGATGGCATCAGTGGGGGTCGGCATGACCCAGTAACTGTCCATTAGGAAGCGTTCGGCGTCCTGCTCGTACTCCCGCCTCTCCCGGAGTAAGATATCCTTCATATTCGTGCCCGGCGAGTCGACCAGGTTCAGTCCCCGGCAGACCTGGGCCTGGATGCCGGCCGACGACGCCACCAACGCCGCCTCGGGGTGGGGGGGGCGTGTGACGCGGTACAGGGGGGAGGGGCACACGGGCGTCACCTCCCAGGGGTGCGGGTAGTACTTCTCGGTGTACTCCGTCTCCAGGCCGTCCGAGGCGTCATATGTATCATATTCGGGACTTCCAGGGCTGAGGGGAGGGGTGGGGAGAGGCGGGTCGACCGGGGCCGGCTGGCGGTGTGTGGGGACCAGCAGTCGCCCCGTGACGGCGATTATCGTGTGTGGGGCGGGTACGGTGTCCGGTCTGATGGCCTTCAGGGCGGGGGCGTCGCGGATACGACGGTACGCGCGTTGGACGCTTACCACTGCCCGCCGGGTCTCCATGTACCGCTGTCGGACCGCGTGCATCCTGTACACCCTTTGGATAGCGATGGCCGCGGTGTTCCGACGTATCGCCTGCTCTCGTTCCTCGAGAAGGCGGTGCACCGTCTCCCGGGCGAGATGGCACCGGACCGCGCGCTGGACGGTCTGGACGGCGGTAATCCGGGCGTCTCTCTCGGCTTCCTTCATGGCCCGCGCCCGTCGAGCCAGCACGCCTCTGGCCGCACCCTGGATAATGATGGCTGCATCGTCCAGCCGCCTCTCCTCCGCCTGCTCTGCCTGGGCCTGCTCCAGGGCCTCTGCCGACACGTCATCGTGGTGTACGGCGGCGTCCTCGACAGTTTCCCGGACAAGAGTCTCGGCTGCGTCCAAGCTGGGTAAGACAATGAGGCTGTGGGACAAACTGGGCTGAGTTCTCCTCCATAATGGCGAGATAATCCCGCATAGGGTCGATATCGTGCTCCTCGAGAGGCTCAGGGTCGTCTAGGACCTCCAGAGTCGGACGATCTAGGTCAGTTCGGGGAGAAATGGGGGGTACAAACTGTTTCGAGCATTGTCTAGATATGCTGATAAGGAATCAAGGTCCATAAAATCATCCTGAGCGCTATCCATCGGCCAGCGGTGGCCTATCGATAGTTATTGCTCGATTGTTGGTGTGTCAAGAAATTCATTTATAGAAAGACAATGAGGCGTTTGATTGGGTTGACGCCGGGGGTGTGCGCGCCGATGGGGGTCACAGATGGGTGCCAATCAGTCATGTCGACTGATCATTCAGGATTTTGAAGTTACATAATTCCACAAGGAAAACGAGAACGACGAAAAATTACACCGCCGAGCATGCGCACACAGAGCCCCGAAAACTCCTTGGCACCTAGCCACACATTTGTTTTGATTTCTAAAGTTTGTTGAACAACAAGTACAAAGCCTACCGTCGTTACGCTACACGCTACACATGTCAGAACCGGACGTGAAGGAGCCAATGGCTCCAGCTACGCCCACTGATTCGATTGAGAGCGAAGGCGAGATGGCTGAGATGAACGACCGTATCGAGTCGATTAGGACGCGATGGGAGGCCCATCCGCCCATCCAGTCCGAGTTCGTGAGTCTCGCGAACCGGTACGAATACGAGAACCCACTCTCAGATATCCAGCAGGAGCACTTCCACGGCCGCAGCGCCCTGGAGCAGTCCATCCTTGATGTGCAGCTTGAGACGGCGCGCAAGCTGACCCGCATCCAGGACAGAGTCCGATCGACCGTGGCGCTGCACGACAAGTCGACGACGCAGCCCATCCGGCTCCAGGACGGCCGGGCGATCCCGGATGACGAGTTGAATTCTGGGCAGGCGCAGGGCCGCGCCAAGATGGTCCTTGTCGATTTCGAGAAATTGTGCATCTCGCGAGAGGACGGGCTGGCGTCGCTGGAGGAGTGGATGACGACTCTCAAGCGGCAGCGGGACCGTGAGATGAAGGCGGCCGAGACTGCCCACGCGATGATAGCCGAGGACCAACGGGCCATGCTGGGGACGAGCCAGCCCTTCACACTGGACGAGGATGATGATGAAGAGCTGGGGCCGATCGAGAACAAGTTTGTCTTCGAGCCCACCGTCCCGTCGCTCGACGACGAGGCGGGGTACACGGCGCACGTCGAGGCGACGTACCAGGCGATGGAGGCCGTCCAGCAGAAGCAGGGGAGGACCAAGGCATTGCTGGCGTCGACCAAGGACCACGCGGCGGAGGTGGTGAGGGCTGCGATCCACGACATCATGGGGGAGCGGCTGAAGAGAATCAACGCGGAGAAAGGAAGCGCGGTACGGATGGCCACAGAGCTGCTGGAGGGCCAGCTGCAGCGCGCCACGACACAGATGAACGAGATGAAGGGCAAGATGGAGTCACAGTCCAACCGGAACCGGGTGCTCGGGATGCAGCTCAGGGCCAAGACGGTAGCACTGAAGGACCTGCAGGGTAGGTACCAGAAGGACGTCGTAAAGCTCAAGAGCAGTCTGGCGAGCCAAGAGGCGCGCGCTGTGAAGACGGACAGTCAGCTGGAGCTTCGACTGGCGGAGGCGCAGAGGCAGAACGCTCACCTCAAGAAGACGCTGGAGGAGAGGACGACGAGGATGAAACTCAAGCTCAAGGAGGTGCTGGTCGAGAAGAAACAGGCCATCGGACAGGCGACACAGCTGAGGAGGTTACTGCAGAAGGAGGAGCAGAAGGGAAAGATCCAACGCCTCAGATTCGACGACGAGCACCGCAAACTGCGGGCCGACCTGGCTAGCAAGGAGCAGCTCCACAGCAAGGCCCGCGCGACACTCCAGTTCCAGCTGGACGAGCGGCGGGAACGAGCCCTCGCCAAGGCCAGGCAGCAGACCGCCGACGACCTCGACCGCGTCAAGGCTGACCACGCGCGTCAGATGAAGCGGGTCAGCGCGGAGGCCAACAGTCAGGTGGACCGTCAGCTCCGTCAGCTCCGGGACATGCTGGGGGACAAGTCTGACCGAGAGCTGCAGAAGGCGTTGACCGAGTACAGGCAGGGCATCGAGGCGCTGTCAGGGAAGCTCCACTCAAAGATCAACACACAGAGCCAGGCGGCAGCCGACGAACAGGCCCGGATTAGAGGGCATTTCGTGGGACGTATGGACGAGCTGAGTGTCCTGCACCAGACGGAGCTGGATAAGCTGCGGGAGGCGCTCACCAAGGACGCCGAGACAAAGGCCAAGGCGGCGGCCGCGGGGGCCAAGAAGCGGGAGGAAAGCCTGGCCGCTGAGATCGGGCAGCTGAACGAGACGGTTGACGCTCTCCGGCGCCAGGCACGCCTGACGGAGCCCGACCGGACGGGGTACAGGCCCAGCAGCGGGACGTCGGAGATGACGGAGCGTGACGACGACGTGACGGAGGAGGTGGCGGGGCTGATGGAGGAGATCGGGGAGATCGGAGACGACGGGGAGATGGAGCCGAGCGATGACGAGATGGAGGCGATCGACGAGGAGGGGGAGTGGGATAGCCAGGAGGAGGACATGATGGAGGTAGACGTCGTGGATGACGAGGAGGTGGGGGATATGCCCGACCAGACCCAACCAGACATCGAGACCCAACCCGACACCCAACCCGCCGTCGACAGCGAATTTGAGACCCAACCCGCACCCGAAACTCAACTCGAAACTCAACTCGAAACTCAACTCGACGCCCAAATCCACACCCAACCCGATACCCAACCCGAGCCGGCCAAGGTACCCGCGGACCCGACCCCCGCCTCGACTGTCCAGCCCACGCACGCGGCCCCGGAGGAGGCGCGTGATGAGGTCCAGCCCGCAGCGGTGGAGGCCGTAGTGCAGGCCGCTCCAGCGGAGCCCCAGCCGAGGACGACGGCCGCAGAGTCGACCGTGGAAACGGAGGACCTGCCCACTCCTAATGAAAGGGAGACTGTGAAGGACGATGAGGCGCTCGAGCCTTTGGTCGAACCGACAGCAGTCGAGGCCAAGGCACACCCCCCACCCACCCCATCCACGCCGGGGTTGGCATCCACCCCCGCCCCCGCCCAACCCACCTCATCCAAGCCCCTTGACCCCGCCGAGGTCACCCCCCGACCCCACTCGTCGCGAGTCACGGCGACCCAACCCACGTCCGAGGAGGTGCCCCAGCCCCTGGCCCAGCTGGGCGACTCACCCCGCCTGGCCATTCCGGGCCAGAGCGTGTCACAGACGGTGTCCCCGAGCGCGTCCCGACCAGGCAGCACGACCCCGGGCGGCCCCAAACGGTCCCCCGCCCCACGGTCCCGACGTCTGGCGAGGTCCAAGATCGTCACGATCACCACCGGCACCAACACTGACTTCGTGGTGGAGGCCAGCATGGGGGACGACTCGGCCGAGGAGCGCGAGGCGCTGGAGACCCGCGAGAGGGACATCATCCAGCGCGAGGCCGAGCTCGCTGACGTCGAGACACAGCTGAGTGACAGGTTCGACGCGGTACAGCACCTGGCCGAGTCGCTTGGTACGCGCGAAGACGAACTCGACGCCAGGCAACACGACCTGGCTGCCCTCGAGGCTGAGCTGCACGGTCTAGCGGAAGAGCTCGGCCCTGCCCAGCTCGCCGCCCTCAGCACGGCGGCTGAGGGGCTCTCGATCACCGTGGTGGATAACATCGAGGACGACCCCGACACCCTCACTCCGGTTCCCCCGGAGACCCCTGCACCACTGGACGTCCTGCCATCCACGGGGCAAGCAGCCGACGGGCCACCCACCCCGTCGCCCGACCCGAGCACCCCACCCCGATCGGCAGGCCCGTCCGTGCCGGCCCTGTTGCTGCGGACCCCGCCCCGCACTGGCGAGGGTAGGAGCCGAGCCCGGGCCCGCCCCGCCGTCGAGATCGAGCAGGGCAGCATGTCAGCCCGGGACATCATCAGTGAGATCAACCGATCCCGCTCCTCCATCACCACGCCCCTCCGACGGACCATGACTGGGTTCAGCGATGGGGAGTCGGGGGAGAGGACCGCACGGGTCACGCAGCTGGAGAACGAGGTGACGCGGCTCAAGGAGCTCGTCTCGGCGCTGCAAGAGACACATGTGGAGCACGAGCTGGCCTCCCAACTGCTGACCGTCGAGGAGGACATCAGTACAAGGGGGTCCGACAGCGAGGACGATAGCGACACGTTGCCGGCCCCGGCAGTCGTCGACGGCGCCGAGATCATGGTCGTCGACAGCCGGCCGTCCACCACATCAACCATGGTCAGCATCGCACCCAGTGTGGCTCCCACGCCCGAACCTGACGTGCATGTCGAGCACAGGACGTCCTCGGGGACCGGGTCGTCCTCACCCCCCGGTCGTGCAGCATCCCCGGCACTCGCCCCGCCCCGGCCCGCCGTCAAGCCCCGCGCCCCGAGCCCCAGGACCGAACACCAGGGACAACAAGCGGAGGAGGCGGAGGCCAAACCCAAGACGCGCGGCAAGTCGAGGAGAGCCAAGACCGAGCGTCAGGCGTCGTCCCGGGTGGCCGCCGTGAAGATGTGGACGGTCGGCACCAACACCGACACCATCCCCGCCTCTGACATGTCGACGGACCTCATCGATCTCCCCCCACACCGTCCCGCCGAACCCACCGTGCCCCAGGAGGTGATGGACCAGGCCGTCGCGGAGAACCAGGCCCTGAAGGACGCCATTGATGCCGGGCAGACCGAGTTACGGGCGATGGAGGCCGAGCTCGAGACCGCTAGAGACAGGGTCGCTGCCCTCGAGACGGATGCCGATAAGGCCCTGCTCGGAGTCACACCGACCGACCCCGCTGCCGCCGAGGTGGTCGGGCGGCTCCAACTGAGGGTCCGTGAGCTGCAGGCCGAGACCGCCGGGCAGGCCCGGAAGATCCGCCGCGAGTCCGCGCGTGCCACGGACACCGAGGCCCAGCTAGCGGTGCTGCACGACGAGCTGGTCACCGCCCGAGCCGACGCCGCGAGCGACGAGGCGGCCGAGGCCTGGGCCGATGAACGTGGTGCTCTCCGCCGGACCATCGAGGACCTTCGTCAAGAGGGAGTGGACCGGG
>PPCM01000761.1_pt1 | contig 20945 bp, 18 predicted proteins | sample 1555541 | NCBI WGS metagenome assembly PPCM01 (sample SAMN05284479, study PRJNA326546) | Marine sediment metagenome, whole genome shotgun sequencing project. | isolation source: marine sediment | place: Germany: Wadden Sea | collected 2012-09-05 | reverse complement strand
GTGTCCAAGTGTCCCGCAAGGCAGATGGGCGCCCTGTCCTCCCTTCCCCCTATCCGGGCCACGAGCCCGGTTCTCCCCGGCGCGAACGCATGGTAATCCACCCTGAAACCGGCATCCCGGAGCAACTCCCCGAGATACCTTGCACAGGGTTCTTCGTTTCCGGGGGGGTTGATGGTATCGAAACTCAGGAGTTTTCTTGTCAGTTCGAGCACATCGGATTTTTCCCTCATGTTCTCTTTTCCTTATGATTCAACAGGCGGTGTTTAAATATCATTGCGCTCCGGGTATCCATCTCCCAACATCGTCGAACAACCGTCCTCTATGTTCCAATTATCGCGGAGCGCTCACAATTCATTATAATATCGGAAGCAAAGGAACGGCTTAAACCATACGCCCATCGGCAGCAAAACTCAAGTCGACCTTATTGAATCGCCCCGCAATCACCGGATACAGTCTCTCTCCCCTGTTGGCAACGCTCTCTCCGAATCCCCATTCCCGTTCCCCCGCATACCCGATAAGCCGGTTGACGAGGAGAGAAAAGCGATCCGGATTGCCGCCGGTGTTGTCCTGTTGATCACGTGGCAATGTTTTCCATCCGTGGAGACAAGCACCGGAACGCCTTCATTCCAGGGGCATAATCGATCCGAAGTTCCGATCAACCCCCAGGCTAAAGGCTCGTCCCTCTTCGGCGACCACCCTCCTGAAAAAAACGCAACCGATACAGCGGCAGAACTTGTCCGCGCGCGCTTCGGCGGAACCGGATTCTGTCACCGCCCAGCAAACCCTTCCCCCCGCCGTTCCGCGGTTGACCCCCTCCAGCTCAAAGGCCCCCGCAACACCGCAGATTCCACGTTCCCCACATTTCGCGCCTCCCGGCTCACGACCGCATTTGAAATATTCCCAACAGTTCACTTTTTTGTTCATGATCACCTCCTGTATCCGGTCGATGACTGCGTCAACCCCATGCCCTCCGGGGCCGCGAGCGAAAGGTCCGGCGCGCGGCTCCGTAAGAGCCGGCGCCGCCTTTTTCAGCCCATGATCCGCGCGGCTTCGTCGATCAACCGAAGAAATCGCGGTGTCAATTCGTTTTCCATTCGATCCAGGGCGGATGCATCCCCAGCCGCAACGAATGAACCGGCGCTGCGATGGATCTCTCCATGGAGTTCCGTGATCCTGCGGTAAAGGTCACCGTGATTTTCCTCCATCTTTTGTCCCTCGGCGGAATCCAGCCATTGGCCGAAAAGACAGCGGCGTGGATCGGAAACATCTCCGGGAACCAACGACAGTGTTCCGTCCCGGAACGATACCAGCCTCCGGATAAGATTCCGGTGAACCTCCTTCACCCTTTCGGCCTGAAACCCCACGTGAAAGCCTCCCAGCAGTGTGTTCAGCAATGTCGCGATCTTTTTCAACTCCAGGGACTTCTCTTCCAGCGAGCCGCTCGTATCCGAAACGGTCCGGGCAAAATCCCTTATGTTCCCGGTGTCCCCGGCCAGTTTCGCCACGGCTGCGGATGCACTGGAAACGTTTTCGTTGGTTTCCTCCACCCCCCTCAACGCCTCGCTCATGCTGCGGGACACATCGTTGGACACAACCGACTGCTCCTCCACGGCCGAAGCGATACCCGTGATGATCTCGTTGTTCTTTTGGATGATCGACGTGATGTTGTCGATATCGCCGATGGTTTCGCCGGTGACGCCCTGAATACCGTCGATCTTTTCCTTGATCTCCCGGGTGGCCTCGGCCGTTTGCCTGGCCAGCTCCTTGATCTCCCCGGAAACCACGGCAAATCCCCTGCCCGCCTTGCCCGCCCGGGCCGCCTCGATGGTGGCGTTGAGGGCCAGGAGGTTGGTTTGGGCGGAGATCTCCTCGATGGACTCCACCACCGTATTGATCTCCCGGGCGACCTGCCCGAGGCGGTCCACGTTCCGGGACGCGGTTTCCGAAAAACCCACCGCCCGGGAAGAGACCTCCCTCGCCATGGCCGTACTCCCCGCGATCTCGTTGGCCGTGGCCGACATCTCCTCCGCCGCGCTCGCCACCTGAGAGATATTGCCCGCCACCTGTTCCGTTGCCGCGCAAACGTTGTTCATGTTCGAGCTGAGCTGCTCTGCGGCGGAAGCCAGGGCATGACTGTCCCCTTCCATGCGGCCGGAGATCTCCGCAAGGTTCCGGGACGACTCGGACAGTGTACGGACATGGAGGCTGAGGTGTTCATCCTGGCCCTTCACCTCGGCCACGATCTTCCGGACCATTGCGACAAACCGGTTGAAGGCCAGGGCCAGGAGCCCCACCTCCGAGGTGTTTTCCTCAAGGCGAACGGTAAGATCCCCTTCGCCCCCGGAGAGGTTTTCCACCCCCTTGCGAAAATTCGAAAGGGAGCGGAAGATCCGCCGGGTCGCCCACAGGGAGAAGCTTCCGAAAACGATGAAGGCGCATAACGCGATAAGGGCGCTCTCCCGGACTCCGTTTCTTATGTTGTCCCGGATTCCGAGGCGCATCAATGTTTTCTGTTTTGTCACGCTCTCCTCGATATCCGCCATGTACGCCCCCGTACACAGGTACCAGTCCAGCCCCGGAAGATATTTGACAAAGGTAACCTTGGCAACGGGTTCTTCCCCCTTATTCCTCGGCCACATGTACCGCACGAGGGTCTCGCCGCCGCCGTTTGTGCATTGTTCCTTGATATTTTTGAAGATGTAAACGCCGTTGGGATCCTTCATGTCCGAAACATCCCGCCCCTCGAGTGCCGGCTTCATGGGGTGTACCTCCATTCGGAGCTCGTTGTTCACGATGAAGAAATAATTTTCAGCCCCGTCCCCATAACGCAATCCGCGAATGAACCCCTTTATTTCCCCGCGAAATCCCTCCCGCCCGCCTTGTTTCTTATAGGAGTCAAGAACCCTGTTGGCAACGACCTGCAGGGTGTTCCTCAACCCCTTCTCGACCTCGCTCTTCACGACGGTCCTTACAACCCTGTCGAAATCCCGGATCTGAACCTCTCCGTCGGCAATGATCTTCCGATAATCGTGAAAGGAGATTCCGAACAGCATGACCCCCAGGGCACTCAGGACCATGGCGACGACTTTTGTTGAGATCTTCATATCGTTCATCTTCTTTGAAAAACTTCCCATATCTTCTCCTGTCGGCTGTAACCGTAACCCCTTCCCAAAGGGAAGGGGCCGGTCGGTACGAATCAATATACGACTGTCCCCGGCAAGCCCGGGATCCCGGGAGAGCTGTTCTCTCCCGCGTATCGCGGAGGAGAATGGCGGAGAGGCGATCAAGACGCCCCCCGTGAAAGATCGATTGTTCATTGGGGCATGGGGTAATTAATCGGAAACAGTACTGGAAGGACCTCGGATTTCGCGGCGGGGAACTTCTCTGTCAAAGGAGGGCGGTGCGCCGTCTTATTTCCATGCAACCGCTAAAAAGCGGCCGGCGCTCCGTTTGGTGCTGAACAGCTCAACCCTTGCATCCTGATTACCGGGCGATCCCGGGCGCTTTCGGAATCTCCGTCCCGGAGAAGGTAATAATGGCCGTGTGCATCAACGGCCGTCGATGCAGCCCCCCCAATCGAAATGAACTCGTACAATCGCTTCAAGCTTCAAACCTCCCTGGTATTCCCACGGCAACCCGGCTGTCTTTTGAAAAGACCCTTGGTTTTCCGCCCCTGCCTTTCGACAGGTTCGGCTTTGACATGGAAGCGTTGTTCTTCGGATCCGTCTCTTCCGGATTGGCGGATCGGACCCCCTGTGTTTTGACTCAACTTACCATAACCGACACGGGGCGTATGTCGGCGGGGAACCGAAAATGGATAGGATAAACCGAGGGGTTCGGTAGGGCAATCCGTACACGAACCGTAAGCAATTGTCCTACAGCTCCGGCAAAACAAACACTGCCTGGGGGGTATCAGGGATCGATCAGATGGTTGCGAACGGCAAAAAGGGCCGCTTCCACGTTGTTTTTCAGGTTGAGTTTGGTCAGCAGGCATGAACGGTACGTGCTCACCGTCTTGACGCTCAGGCAATGGTACTCAGCGATTTCGCCGACGCTCATCCCCCTTGCAATGGCGTAAAGAACCTGCTTTTCCCACCTGGAGAGACACCCCAGGGAGGAGAGATTCCGGGCCGGATCACTCTATTCCCGGTAGGGGGCGTCCCCCCCCGGTTTACTTTAACCACCAGGGCGGATATCCCCATGCCCCCTACCCGCCACCCTGTAGGACATCAACCTACCGACACCCCGATTTATCCTACAGACATAAGCGGATCTTCCTACATATTATCGTTGTCTTGCCGACATACACTACCCGTCGGGCCTGTTACAGTGTCACAATTATGAAGGAGGCTCACTCTATTATTGAAACTCTACAGGGTGCCCCTCCAAACCAACTGCCATGGAACAACGGCAGGCCCGCTGTGAGTCATATATTCTTGATTTAATGCGGGTTTAACTTTATTCCCTACAAAATGCAAAGGAGTTTTAATTATGAGGAGAGTTTTAACGGGGTTGATAACGACGCTATTTTTATTGGGTGCCGTTGGAATTGCAAACGCGATAACGATTACGGACTTATACGGAGACAAGGATGGGTTTGGACTGGGTATAACCAACGGCTATACACAGCCTACCTGGCCCGCGCCCAATATCGTCCAAGATGATGCCGCCGACACTGGAACCATTACAGATATGAAGCTTTGGTCGGATCAGACCTGGTCGCATACATACGATATTTCCGAATTTACCACGATTGCTTCCGCATCTTTGGAAATAATGACATATGCCCAAGGGTACAAGGGTACAACCAATTTGTACTTAGATGATCAGTTGGTGGGCTCTTTGACCGACGGCGACAACACCTGGGAGGATTCCAGCCCAAATGAAAACCAGGCCTGGATCGACATTTTTGATTTACTTCCCAGTTCGTATTCGTTAGACGGCGCATCAACCTTGAGAATCGATGTAACCCGGTCCGATGATTGGTGGTACCTTGATTACAGTGAATTAACAATTACCGGTGAAAAAGGAGGCCGGGCTGCTCCCGTGCCCGAACCCTCCACCATGGTGCTCCTCGGATGCGGATTGATGGGGCTTGGCGGCTTAGGCAGGAAAAAGTTCAAGAAATAAGCCGCACGATACTCACAATTATCGAGGCGGAGTCTTTCGGGGCTCTGCCTTTTTCATATCCTGAGAGCAGTGTTGCTTTATTGCGCCCCGGCGGAAATTGCTCGCAAACCGCTTCCCATTTTAAAGGCGTTCGGAAACCGGGCCTCGAAATACGGGTCCCTCCGGACGCGGCCACGAAATCCACGTGAGGCACGCTGCCCATGGGTTATTCGTCCAGTATATCCCTCAGTTTTTCCGACAGCTCCCGTTTCGAGAAGGGCTTGCCGATGAAATTCAACCCTTCATCCAGAATTCCCCTGTCCGTAATGACGTTGGCGGTATATCCCGACATGAACAGGCATTTTGCACCGGGCCGGGATTGCCGGATCTTCATCGCAAGGTCGCGCCCGTTCATTTCGGGCATGACAACATCGGTCATCAACAGATCAATATGCACCTGCCGGTCACCGGCCAGTTGCAATGCCTCATCCGGAGTGCCCGCAGCCAGTACGGTATAGCCCAGCCGTTCGAGCACGGCTTTCGTCATATCCAGGATCGCCTTCTCATCCTCCACCAGGAGAACCGTTTCACAACCTCTCCGGTGCTCCTTTTCAACCGGCCCCCGGTCATTATCGGCAAGGGAGCTTTTCTCGCGCGGAAGGCATATTTTAAAAACCGTCCCCTCGCCGGGTTCACTGTATACGTTCACGAATCCACTGTTCTGCTTTACGATTCCGTAAACGGTGGCCAGCCCCAGCCCGGTTCCCTCTCCGAGGGCCTTGGTCGTAAAAAAGGGTTCGAAAAGGTTGTCGAGGATCTCTCTTTCCATGCCGCAACCGTTGTCGCTCACGGCGATCACGGAAAAATCACCGGGTATGAATCCTTCATGCTCCCTGCAGTACCGGTCGTCAAAATGGGCAGTGGCTGTTTCGATAGTAACCTTTCCCACATCCTTGATGGCGTCCCTTGCATTCACGCAGAGATTCGCCATGATCTGGTCAACCTGGGACGGGTCGATTTTTACAGGCCACAGCAGCTGCTCGGGTTGCCAGGACAGATCGATATCCTCCCCTATCAATCGCCGCAGTATCTTGAGCATGCCTTCGATGGTCCGGTTGAGATCGAGGACCCTGGGAGAGATATCCTGTTTTCGGGCAAACGCCAGCAACTGGCGGGTGAGGTCAGTTGAGCGCAGGGCCGCTTTCCGTATCTCCTCAAACATTGAAAGCATGGGATGGGCGGGTTCCAGATCCTCCAGAATCAGTTCCGTATTCCCCAGTATGATCCCGAGCATATTGTTGAAATCATGGGCCACCCCACCGGCGAGCCTTCCAACGGCCTCCATTTTTTGCGCCTGCCTGAGCTGTCCTTCCAGCTTGAGCTGATTGGTGACATCCGTGTGACTCACAACCAGCCCGTTCATTTCGCCTCCCGGATCATTGTATACCGCCGCGCAGATGTTGATGCTCAAAAGCCGGTCGTCCTTCGCGCGCCTTTTTGTCAAAAACTGGAACGGATTTCCCAGTTTTAGAACTTCCTCCATGAAGCCCGGTCCGATCTCCTCTTCCCCTTCGGGAACAAACGGGGCCTTGCCCTGAATATCCTCCAGAGTCCATCCGAAACGCTGCGTGAAACTTTGACTTATATACCGGGGCACGCCGAGGGTATCGTACAGGACCACCGGGCTTGGATTCGTTTGAAGAATACTGCCCAGCCGCGCTTCACTTGCCCGCAACGCCTCTTCCGCCTTTTTTCTCTCCGTGATATCGGTGTGGGTGCCGATCATTCGAACAGCATTCCCCCCGTCGTCCCTTTCGACTGCCTTGCCCTGCCCCAATATCCATCGCCATTTGTTATCCTTTGACACCATCCTGAATTCAACGCTGAACTGCTCGCGGCGATTTTCGATACACGCCATGTTTGCGCCCAGGGCCCTCTCCCTGTCTTTCGGGTGGATCAGCTCCAGCCAGGAATCCACATGGGGCGGGACCTCCACCGAATCGTAACCGAGCATGGCCGCGTACCCCGGGCTGAAATACACTGCATCGGTCCTGATGTCCCAATCCCAGATACCGTCCCGGGTCACCTCCATCGCAAGCTTGAAGCGTTCCTCACTTTTCTTCAGCGCTTCCTGGGAAAACCGAACGTTGTTCATCTCATGAATCAAATTTTGCCGCATGCTGTTCAATGCCGTTTCCACCAGGTCCAGTTCATCCATCCCATTTTCTTTCCCGGACCTTCTCTTCAACACCAGGGAGTCGTCAAGATTTTTCAAATGAACGGACCTGGCGAAATTCGCCATTGTCTTCAGGTGCCTACCCACAAGATAATAAAACAAGAAGAAAATAAAGATGGAGACAAGGAGTGTTTTCAAGGCCTGGGTGATAAAAATCACCACGACCCGCTCCCACAGGTTCCGGTATATTCCGGACAAGCTTATCACAACTTCCAGCGTGCCCAGCCGCAGCTGCTTGTGCCCTGGTTTGTGCAAAAGAGGGTATTCATGGAATATGAACTTGTCGTGTGAGGGGGGCGCGCCGACCTCAAGGAGGTTCGCGCCCTCTTTGTGAAGGCGCACATATTCAACATGGGGAAGATTTTTAATTCCCGCGAGCTGGGTTTCCAGAATGGCGATGTCGTATGCCCACAGTGCCTGAACGATCGTTGATTGATGACTGGTGCGGACCAGTTCGGCGGTCTTCTCAATAACGCCGAGGTCCCTTTTATACTCGAAGTAAAGCTGTACCGTGGTGCTGATCAAGGCGGCAAATGAACTGAAAAGAACAATATATGAGACAAAAGAGTAGCCGATGTTGCTTCGATTTATTCTCATTTCTTTCACGTCACCCACCGGCAAACAAATTTAAGGTCCCGGTAACAACAATACTCACAAAAAAATAAATCCGTCCCCTTTTATTCGTGCCCTTTTTTGCAACAACCGTTGAGTGGGGGTGAGTTTAAAATAATTCCCCTCCCTGATCGTCGTTATGAGGACGACAACCCTTCTTCCCCCATCGACCGGACGTTCTCAAGCTAAATTCCCATCGGTTACGGAACCGTTCGATCAAGCACCATGTTCATTGACTTTCAACATGGACAAAAACCGGCCTCGATCCCCGCGACTGTCTGTGTTGAGTCTTACGCTTTGCCAATGAATTCAACCGGTCATAAGCCATCGCCGCGACCTGCATACGCTTTCAGAAATCCCATTCGGCAAACAAACCAAATAATTTTAAACACATACACTCAACGTCAAACACTCATAATCTATATAAACCATGGGGAGAATGATTGCAAGCATCCTTGATCCTCCCATCAGATCAAACGAATGCAATTCCCGCATATTCGCCGACCAGGACTCAACCCTCTGAATTATAGAAGCATCGAATGACAACAAGATGAGTTCATTGAACAGAAAATCCGCATGCGACAGCCCCCCCTCCCATGCCCCCCCGATCACCTCCATGCCCGGCGTTGACAAGCGATCGCGATACGCTGTATTATGGACATCGGAAGCGGTAACGGACTGGCGATTTCACGGCTCGCAGCGACCGATCCTTCCACGCTGCGAATTAACGAGCTGTAATTTCAAAGAGCTTCACCTCTCACCGTTTTTTTTTGAGGGTTTGCCATGACAAAACAGAACAATAGAAAAAACGCTCCGCGCGGGATCGGTTTCTCCCACTGGAAAAAAGTACCGCTGGGATTGGTCGTATTTATCTGCGCCTCCTGCCTGTTCGCGGCTCGCCCACAGGCCCGGGACACCGGGGCCCCCGGCGGGAACAGTGTTGAAATCGAGTATGGATATCCGGATCAATCCATTTTCGTTGCCACCGTCAACGACAGGGGACAACCGGACACTCCCATGACCTCCCTTGCCGAAGCCTTGATGACCCGCGCCGGCCTTTCCTGGCATGCCGAGCCGTACCCGGCAAAAAGGCTCTTTTCGAATTTGAGAAACGGAACCACGCCCTTCTCCATCCTGGTCCGGGCATCTTCCCTGCTTGACAGCTGCATTTTCAGCAAAAAACCGGTCTACAGCACCACATTGAACATCTATAACACCGGCGACAAAGCACCTGTAAAATCGAGGAAAGATCTCGTTGGAAAACAGATCGTCACCATTCGGGGGTACAGCTACGGCGGCCTGCTCAAGTTTATTTCCGATCCCGCCAACAGGATCACCAATGAGGTTGCGGGCACACATAAGGCAGCCTTTAAAATGCTGGCAAACAACCGTGCCGATTACCTCGTGGATTATGCCTCCGCCGCGGAAGATATTTTATCCCAAAGCCCCATACCGGGGATACAATCGAACCCGATCAAACAACTCGACATATTTCTCGTGCTCTCCAGGAGATATCCAAACGCCGAGCAACTGATGGTCAAACTTGAAGCCATTGTCGAAACTCTGGATGTCGATAAAATTCTCTCTTCCTCCAATTAGCTCAGGGATGCGAAATTCGATATTTCCACACTCTCGAGGCACTCGGTTCAGGAATTTCAAGTCATTGTTTTACGCCGAGAGCAACGCGAATTAACGGTAATTGTGGAATTATTTCTTTCTCGATCCCTTGTTGAACCGGTAACGAAATGCGCGAACCAATCGAAAGGTTGCCCATGCGGCTTTATTTCCTTTCCGGATTTTGAAAACATCCCTGCCGAATTGCCGGGTTAACAACACCCAGATTGCCGATCGGCCGTTTTCCTTCCCGGTAAAGTCAAACAGCCTTCCCATTTTCCCAATCCATCGCGCGAAACCGGAGCTGCCGACCGTCAAGACGCCGTTTTGAAGCGTGCGACCAGTTCCTGCATCCGCGTCGCCAAACCCGCCAGCTCTTCTCCGACCTCAGCCGTCAGCCTGCCCCCCTGTTCCGTTTCCGATGAGATATCGGTTATATTCTCCACGTTTCGGTTGATTTCCACCGCCGTGGTGCTCTGCTCCTCCGCTGCGCCGGCGATCCGGTTGTTCATATCGGCAATCTCGTCAACCACGCGGGTAATCGACTCCAGGGCACCGCCGGCGCCGGCGGCCCGGGCCACGCCCTCATCCGCCCTCTTCCGCCCTGGTTCCGGCCTGGGCCATGGCCCGAACGGCCCGGTCGACTCCCGACTGCAACCGTTTCACCATCTCCTCGATCTCCCGGGTCGATTCCCGCGTGCGGCTTGAAAGCGACCTGACCTCGTCCGCCACAACCGCGAAACCCCTTCCGTATTCACCGGCACGCGCGGCTTCGATGGCGGCATTGAGGGAGAGCAGGTTGGTCTGTTCCGCGATATTCCGGATGACGTCCACGATTGCGCCGATTCCAAGGGCGTCGTCCTTGAGCTTGACGACGGCCCTTGAGGTCGCTTCAACTTCGCTCGCAAGATTGCCTATGGTATCCATGGTTTCCCAAACCACCCGATTGCCGGAGGCAGCCTGCTCATCGGCCTTTAGGGCAAACGTGGCGGCGTTGGCGGCATTGAGGGCCACCTCCCGCACGGCGGCCGACATCTGGTTCATCATTACGGCGACATGCTCAGTTTCCTCATTCTGGCGAACAACCCCCTGCCGATTTTGCTCCGTTACGGTCGAAAGCACCTCCACCGAGTTCGCCAGACCGTTCGAGGCATCCACAACCTCACCGACCATTTGGGCGATCGCCTTTCTTGAGCGTGAGTACTCCCAGCACATCCAGGCGAATTCATCCCTTCCGTCAATGCTCACCTTGCGGCTCAGGTCGCCGTCGGCCATCGCACTCAATGCTTCGACTATCTTCTCCGCCCGAAGGCCGCTGAAGCGACCAAAGCAATGCCCCGTCGCGGCAATAAGAACCGCCGATCCAACGGCCACCGCCGCCATCACCGAAACGGTCAACACCTTCCCTTTTCCAAGCCAAACGAGTACGCCCCCCGCCGCCGCGACGGACATCAAACCGAGTGCGGCAAATGCCGCCATGACATACATCTGATGCCGCAGACTAAGCTGCTCAATCCTCTTTTCCAGCATTTCAATCTCCTCTCCGACCGGACATTACCGTCCATGCAGTCGTTCAATCCTGGCACAACTTCCACTAAAGGTCCTTTTTATAAAACTGAAATTCTCCTTCCAGCGCCACCTGCCCGGGCAATCCGCCGAACCGGGCCTTCAACAGCAGTTCCCCGATTTCTCCTGCCAGCACCTTGTCGAGCCCGAAAACGGCCGTGGTCGGGCGGGGATTGACATCCACCACCCACGGTTCTTCGGCCAGTACCATATCGACCCCCACATAACCGCGACACCCCAGGAGTCCGGCGCATTTTTCAGCGACCTTGACAAGCTCCGCGTTCCTCCCCGTCCGTATGCCGACCCTGTTGCCGTCGTACGTAATGCTTCGTCCCATGATCATGTTCTGGCGGTTGACGCCCAGGGGCAGCATCTTCTCCCCGGCAATCAGGCCGACACTCAGATGATCGCCGTCAATATACCGGGTTGCCGCGAAACCTTCGGGGATACGGGGCAGTTCGCTAAAATTCATCAGGCCGGTGTCCTCAGAACCGCATCCCCACCTCGGCTTCAGAACCACCTTCTCGCCGGGGGCAAACCGACCCTTCCCCCCATGGGCCACCGTCTCCGGCACCCTGATCCCCCCTTCGGCAAGTACTTCCGAGCTCAGGAGTTTGTCGGCGCACAACTCCACCGCACCTGGAGAAGATCCCAGGTTAACGGTCCGGACCTCGATGATCCGGTTCAGCCCCCCCAGGATATGGTCCGGCGCAACCACAAGGGCCGCATCGCATGCGTCCGAAAGCGTTTCGATACTCATTTCGAAATTATCGCTCCGGATACCCGTTCCGACCGGAAACAAGTGGCCCGCCGTGGGGTACAGGACCTCGTGTCCCGCCCTTGTAAAGCTCTCCACAAGCACCTTCAACATGGCCGTGCCTTCCTTGAGCACGTTGTCGCCCTCGCCCGTCCCCGTTGCATACTCCGCCACCATGATCTTCAAGATCCCCTCCTCCATGCCGGTTGACACCCGTTCATTTTTGCATTTACACAACAAGTAATTTCCGCCGCCCCGAGTCGCCTTGTTTTAAAACCGGCAACCGCACACAAAATCAATCGGGAAAGAGCAATACTCCCGATTACGATCGGCCCGAGTCGACATCGACAAAACGCGCCCCCTTTAATTTTCTGAAGCGAGCACTCCGAAAAGAGTGTTTTTGCCTTCCTGATCAAAGTAACCACAGGTAACTCAGCAATACCCGCCGAATGAATTTCAAACCGCTACAATCGACAAGCACCACCCTGTAACATATTGAGTTCATGGAATTTAAACTCTGACCACACTTATTTCACACACCTTCCCCCACAAAATACCCCGCCTGTTTTGATCTCTGCTTTTCTTGCTTAAAACGCTGTTCCCGGTAGCGGGATTAATACCTGAACAGTCCTTTTACCAACACAGCCAAAAGTCATCCGGCATGACAGATCACGCACCAAATATAACATCATAATCCCAGGCAGTTCCGACCTTCCATCAATGCCGAAAAACTTATATATTCGTTAGTACAAACAGCACCCTGGGAGTAAGAATAAATTGTTTTTTCCATTAATTTATGCTTTGATGCCCTCATATTCGGCGGCCCTCGGTTCAGGATGACATTTCTCTGCCGCAAACATGATAGTTCTCTTTACCGGAGCGAACCTCGAATTACCCCGTACTTATGATATCCCTCCGGCACAGGCCGGTTTTCCGATGCTGATGCGCCCGAGGGAGGTGAAACCAATTTTCAAACGGAGACCGCCAATGGTATTTATATTCGACATCGGAAATGTCCTCATCGACTTTGACCTGCCCCGCCTGCTCGACAAGATCTCCAGGCATACCCATCTCTCCCTGGAAGAACTTTACAAAACCTGGAGCCCCGAGGACACCCGCGCTCTTGAAAGCGGAGCCGTTGACTCGAAACGCCACTTCGAGGAATACGCCAAACGCATCGGTTTGAAATGGACATACGACGACTGGAAAAGAGCCTGGGTCGATATATACGCTTTCAACAGCCGGGGCATGAAACTCTTTGACGACCTCAAGAAACGGGGATTTCCCGTTTACCTGCTCAGCAACCTCGCCGAATACAACAGGGACGCCATCCTGATGAAGTTCGAGGATTTCTTTACAAGGAGCAACGGCAATTTTCTTTCCTTTGAACTGGGCATGGTCAAACCGGACCCTGAAATTTATCTCCATGTTTGTGCCCGTATCGGTGCCCCCCCCGGAAAATGCGTTTTTATCGACGACATCCATGAAAACATCCTGGGCGCCCGGGACGCGGGCCTTGAAGTCATCCTGTTCTCGGAAGATGATATGGATCGGGTCACGGAGGCCGTGCAACTCTTTTCCACACCCCGCGACCGTCACCCGTGTTGAGCCAGCAGCGCTTCCATTTTCTCGGCATACGCGGAGCCCGGAGCAACCTTCCGGACAACACGATAATTCTCCTTGAGCATTTCAACACCGCGCCCTTCAGGCAGATAAGGAATTCGCGTGGCCGTGATCAGGCTTTCCAGCAAGAGGTGCTCCGCGCGGTTAACGGGAATGCAGGGCTTATTGATCTCCAGGTGAACAACTTCGGCTTCGAGCATCACCAGTTGCGCACCGCTCTTTACCCCCGTGAGCCTCATCTCCATATGGACCGGCGCATTTCTCAAAACCGGCGCATTCACCATCCGCGCCGGGCCGTAATCCAGGCGATCTCTTGCCAGGAGGGCATCGTGTATGAGATCCGCCGCCTCCGTCATATTGACCACGAACTCCCCGCGCCCCAGAATGTTTTCCAGGCTCCGCGCCCCCCGGTAGATTGAAAGCCCCACGTGCCGAAAGTCCAGTATCCTCATTCCGAAAGGGGCCGCGTGGGGCGTCTTCCTTGAAAAACTCGTCAACACGACCTCGTATATCCACCCCCTGTTCATCTTCAACCGCTTGAAGGGTTGCATCAATTCTCCTTTCTCTGACTCACCGTGTTTATACTCCCCCCCTCCAACCGTATTCTGCACCCTGTTCATTACGCGGCCCGATGTCTTGTTTTTCTTTTTATAGAGTAGGATCATCTTCAGCATCAAAAACGGGTTCCCCTCAAGGTGTATTTTTTCTCACGCACGAACCAAAAACCATTTATTCGTCATTTAAGACTTGCCTGCCTTTCACGCTTGGTGCTAAGAGTAAAGTCAAATACCTTCCAATCGATAAATTCTTCAAAACCATATGATCCATGGAGGAGTTTCCATGCAGTTGCTTGTCAGTGTTGTATCCGAAGACGAAGCGGAATCCGCCGTATCCGGCGGTGCCCATATCATTGATGTTAAAAACCCCCTCGAGGGCGCCCTGGGCGCCAATTTTCCCCGTGTCATTAGAGGGGTGAGAAGCCGCACCCCTTCCCACCTTCCCGTGAGCGTTGCCATCGGCGATGCTCCCAACAAGCCCGGCGCCGCAGCCCTGGCCGCCCTCGGGGCGGCCGTCTGCAATGTGCAGTACGTAAAGGTGGGCCTGCACGGAACCGCAACTTCCAACGATGCCTTTATTCTGCTCAGGGAGGTCCGCCGGGCCGTGAAATCCCACGACCCGAATATAAAAGTCATCGCGGCGGCTTATGCGGACGCCCGGCATATCGGGTCCCTGCCGCCTGCGGCCGCGCCCGACGTTGCCCTTCAGGCGGGGGCCGACGGCTGCATGCTGGACACCGCCCTGAAGCAGGGCGGGTCCATATTCTCCCATCTCGACGACGAAGGTCTCGGAAATTTTGTCCGGGACTGCCGTGATCGAAATCTGATTTCCGCCCTGGCGGGCTCCCTGTCGGAGAGCGATATTCCCCGGATTGCTGCGATCGGCCCGGACATTGCCGGGTTCAGGACAGCGGCCTGTGACGGCGACCGCGTCAACGGAAGCGTAACATCCGGCCGCGTCGAACAACTCAGACTTTTACTCGCCCAACCGGCCCTCGGAAGCAACGTGCCCCTCCCTCGAATGCAGCATGCACACCCATGCCGACCAACGGGATGATCTCCGAAAACCCATGGGATCGCCCGCTCCCGGGAACATCAAGCGGGCGATTCCAAATCGGGGGGTCTCTTTTACCCGGGTATTCTCCCCCCCAACCAAGCCTCACCGCTCCACCCCAAAAAACACATTCCCGCATTCCACTTAATCGCCGGAATTATTATCCACTCACTCCGCCTGTTTTACGTATCTAAACGGCGCCTACCTGTTGAGGGATTTTCTTTCCTGCCGGGCACGATACGCGTGCCGATTGTTTCCCCCGTATCCAGAAGGCGGATCAAGCGCTCGGGGTGCAGGCCGCTGATCACCCAGGCATCCGTGCCACTCATCCCCAGATGCTTTCCAAAGCATGGGTCAACGCCTCCGCACCGGGACAGCTCATCGCTCCCGATCTCTTCAAGCAGTTCGGTATCGGCATGTACCGATGGATCACGGGAGAATAAACCGTCCACTGTTTTCAACAGGACCAGCTTTTCGGCGCCGCAGATTCCCGCAACCCAGGCGGCGATGGAGTCCGACGTCACATCCCAGCTTCTGGGCAGCGCATCCGCCTGATAAAGCAAGTTGTAACTCAGTAGAACCGGCACACGCCCCGAGGCAATAACGCTCCGGGCCTGGGCCAGTCCCTGCACAAGCGAAAGATTCGACCCAAGGGAGGCAAGCAGATGGGCATACTGATCCATGGCCAGCACGGCCATCCAGTGACTTGTCTCCCCGCCGAGTCCGAACCGCCGGTCGCAGTCCCGTATCCCGTCGGCAAAAACGCCCCCGCCCGGCACCAGCAGAACGCCTTTACCGCAGGCTGTCTCGGAGATTTTTTTCATCAACATCTCCAGCCCCTTGCCCTTTCCCAGGGCACCGCCGACCTTTACAACATTTCGAATCATCTCTTTTCCTCGTTCAACCACGCCTCTTTTCCCGTTCGACGTCGTCTCCTTTCACCGCTCGGCATCGTCTCTTTTCACGGTTCAACAACACCTCCATTCACAGATCAACGTCGTCTCTATTCAGCATTCAACTTTTTGTTCAGCAACCAGGATACGGCCACGGCGGGAAAGGCCGCTGCCGCCCGATCATCCCTAAGACCCTCGGGCTCAATCACCTCAAGGCCCAGCCGTCCAGCCGCTTCCTCGATCAGGAACCTACCGCTCCCCATGGCGACCAGCGGAACCTTTTCCCCTTCTCCCACGGCCCCGCTCATCACCTGAAACACGGCCTCGACAATCAACTGAATCTGTTTTTCCCCGAGATAAAGGGCCAGTGCGTGAATCTCTCTTTCTCCCATGAGCTCTCCATCCGAGCAGACAAGGCGTGCAAGCCGCTCCCTGGCCGCAGAAATGGTTTTCTCCCTTCCGTCGGCGGTTGGACAGCCGTATTGCTCCGGCGTTATCCGCCCCAGGATCAAGTAGACATCGGCCATGGCGGCAAAATATTCGGCCGCGACCCGGCAGCGCCCTCCTCCCAGGGGAACCTCGCCAACAACGGTGTTCGGATTGGTGCGGGTGATGCCCGTATAGACCAGCTCCCCGGAGGAAAGCCGGCCGGTATCGGTATTTCCCCTGTTGACGGGCCTGCCGTTTCTTATGGGAATGATATCGGTGGTGGTGCTGCCCATATCCACCAGGATGCAGTCGGGATGGCGCTCCGCGATAAAAAGAGCGCCGGCCAGCCAGTTGGTGGCCGCCCCCGCAAGGGGGTCTTCCCGCAGTCGGTCCGGCGTCACAAAACCGCCCCCCAGGGTAAAGGGATGGATCTTCTCACTTCCAAAGGCCCGCTCCACGGCGTCGAGAACAAAACGAACCCCCTCGGCTTTTATTCGAAAGGCGTCCGACAGCTCGGCCGTTATGGTCACTGCATGTTCCGGCCCGGTCCCCGGCTCCAGCTCATCGGACATTTCCAGGAGTACTTCAGCCAGCCCCCCGGACTCCCGCCAGATTTCATAAGGGCGCGCCCTTGTCCGCAATCCAACAAGCCCGCGTCCCCGACGGCCGACCAGGGCGGCCTTGATATTGGCCCCGCCGATATCCCATCCGATTATTCTCTTCCCGTCATTTTCCATCGTTCACCCGTTATCTCCGATCTCTTTACTGTTACTTATCCCCTCAATACAACTCCCGATTTTGATATTCCGCGTTCGCCACACACAAAACAACAGCTTCGACTTCCGGGGAACAAAGCTCCATCATGGAATTGTTGATTAATATGTTTGAGGAAATAAACAGCACCACTTTTTTAGAGAGATGCCACCTTAAAGTCGACACGTTTCCCCAAGCCGTTTTGAGCTTTATTTGATACGAGTCCCCAACATTAACGCGGCCAAAATCGTCCGATTTCACAAAAGAAGTCGAAAAAGCGTTATAATCCATAACTTCAAACACATAAAGCGCCCACCAACACAATACAATTTACATATCCATAAGTATTTACCGACTGTTCAAGACACCCAACGCCCCCTCACCGAGTTCTTCAAAATTAAAGTTGACAATCGGTCAAAACACGATGTAGCATTTCACCGCGCCACAAGAATTCTCAGCGGTGCCTGGATGCGGCCGTATTGTCTTCCAGCTCATATACTTCCTAATGCGATCCAAAAGTGAACCCGGAGGAAACAATCAAATTCCTCCTCGGAACCATAACCGAAAATCAAATTATCCGGAGATTATCACATCATGAAAATCGTTCCTGTTCTTGACCTGATGAACGGCCAAGTCGTCCACGGCGTCAAAGGCCAACGTGACCTTTATCAACCCGTTCAAAGCATTCTTTGCAGCGGTTCGGCTCCCCTTGAAGTTGCCCGGAGCCTTCAGGCGGAAACCGGGTGCGACGCAATCTATATCGCGGACCTCGATGCCATCAGGGAAACCGGAGACAACCTGGCCTCCATTCGGGAGATTGCCTCGAACCTATCCGTTGAACTCTGGGTCGACGCCGGCGTCACGGACCCGGATTCCGCAAAACGCCTCCTGTCCGCCGGGGCTGATGTTGCGGTCGTGGGCTCCGAAACCCTTCCCGACCTGCTCCGGCTCCGGCGTATCAGGGAATCCGTTTCGCCGGAAAAGGTCCTCTTCAGCCTGGATATTACCGGGGGAACGGTCATATCCCGGGCCGGCGCCCTCAAGGACCTTGAACCGCCCATTGCGCTCGAGCGCCTTGTCCGGGAATCCCTCAAGCGCTTTATCATTCTCACCCTGGATGCCGTGGGGGCCGGGGGCGGTCCGGATCTTGAAGTTCTGACCCGGGCCAAACAGGACTTTCCAGGCTGCGAATTTATCGCCGGAGGCGGCGTTAAAACCCCCGGTGATCTCGGCGCCCTCTCCCAGGCCCGAATCAGCGGCGCCCTGATCGCGACCTCCCTTCACAGGGGATGGATTCGAGGAAGCGACATCAGCGCCCTGGGTTCAGTTTGAAACCGTTCTCAACGAGGTGAACAAAGATCACGGCTGCCGTGATATCCGCGGTCGTACCCGGATTCAAACTGTTCGCCTCGTCCCTGAGGTAGAGGTCGAACTCCTTGAGTCGGCCTCTTCCCTTTTCAGTGTGCACGCCTCCTTCGGCCAGGACCTCTTCCGCGCCCCGGGAAACCCGTGCCGCAATGCCCTCGCCCCGCTTGCGGACGATAAGCGTATCCGGAACAAGGGCCAGTATGGTAAGAAACATCTGAACAACGGCGTCTGAAAAAGAGACGCCCTTTTTAAGGGCTTCCTGGAGAGCGGGACAACCGATCCCGAAGGTAACGGAAAAACCGGTGCAGTACTCGGATGCAATCCCGTCACGTTCCCGGGCAAGGGCCATTGCCTCCCCAAGGGTGATACGCACCTCCTTTTCGCGCACATCCCCCCGGACCGAATCTCCCAGTCCCCCGGGATTCACCAGCCGGACGGCTTCGTAAACCATGCGGGCATCGTCAACGGTAAGCCCCGCCAGCACCCCTTCGAGGCCCTTGCGCAGTTCCACGCCTGGATAAAGTCCCGCCGCCCTTGCAAGGGGGGCGAGCAGCAGTATGATCCCCAGGTTGGTGTTCACCGACACGACCCCGCGGGTGTCCCGCACCGCCCGGAGGACAGTCTCCCCCACCGATCTTCCGGCGGCCCGTCGAAAAGCCGGTCCCACGGCGGTCGCGCTGAGGAGAAAGTCCTCGAAGCAGGTATCGTGAAAGTCGTTTTTCCATGTGACGTTACCGGGTTTCGGGGCCGACACTTCCAGCAGGCAAGCCGTTTCGGCGGCCCATCCGATCTCATCCGAATTCATGGTCCGGTGCCTCCTTCCAAATTCCCGACCCTGCGCCTCCTTCCTGACTCCTGAGCCAACGCCCCCCTCCAGATTCCTGGTCCAACGCCTCCTTCCAGATTCCTGGTCCAACGCCTCCTTCCAGATTCCCGGCCCAACGCCTCCTTCCAGATTCCTGGCCCAGCGCATCCTTCCAGATTCATGGCCCGACACCTCCTTCAAGGACAAAGTCCGCAAGACAGCCGGCACCGTCGAAACCGGTTGCCCGTTGCAGCCCCCGCCAGCCCGGAATGGTGTTCACCTCGATCACCTCGTACCCGCCCCCATCCAGGGGCAGGATGTCCACGCCGGCATAAACCGCCCCCACGGCATGGGCTGCGCGAACACCCATATCCGAAAGCTCGTCGTCGAGGGCAAGGGCCTCGCCGGAGGCCCCGTTGGCGATATTGGCCTTCCAGCCCTCGCCCCGGCGCTTCATGGCCGCTACCGCCCTGCCCCCCACCGTGAAAACGCGGATATCCACCCTTCCGTGGGGCACGAAAGCCTGCAAATAAAAGACATAACGGCTCATCTCCAGGGCTCTGAACACCCTGTAAGCGGTATCCCTGTCCGTCACCCTGACCATCCCCCTGCCCTCGGCGCCGAACAGGGGTTTGACCACCACATCCCCTCCAAGCTCATCGAACGCGGCAAGGGCCTCGTCAAAGCGCTCCGTGACCACGGTCTCGGGCACGGGCAGGCCCGCGTCGGCCATCAGCGCCAGGGTATGGTACTTGTCCACCCCCTGCTCGATGGACGCGGGGGGGTTGAAGAAGCGCACCCCGCTTTTTTCCAGACGGTGAAGGGCATCCATGCGAAATATGATCTGCTCCAGGGAGCCGCCGGGAATGGCCCGAACAACAGCGGCATCGTAGGTTTCAAGGGGGCTCTCCTCGATGGAGAGCCCGACCGGCGTGCCCACCGATGCACGGAGCCGGGTGATGGGCATGCAATCCGCCCTTGCGCCGCGCGCTTCAAAAGCGTCCTGCAATGCGGTGGTGTACCAGGTGCCGGGCTTTCCAAGGATCAGGATCTTCATGACAGGAGAGACCCTTTCAGGATTTCCGGGTTGGTTGCCCCGGCCCTGAAGGCGCGGCCGCTGCCAAGGTCCTGGATGGAGATTTCGGCGGGGCTGAAGAGAAGGGGGTCGATTTTATAAAAATCACCGTCGTACCGGCGGAAAATATCACCAAAGGAGGTCCCGTAATCCTTTGAAGCGGACGAGGGGAGCCGGTCGATCACCCCCTCGACGGCTTCGGTGTCCGTATCCGCCGTGTACCAGACCCGGCCGCCGTAAAGCACCGCGTCGTTGGTGCGCCCCACGGCGGTGAGGTCGTCCCCCGCAACGGTTGCCAGGGGGCAGGTACCGAACCCGGATAGAATTCCCTTCACGTCGAAGCCCACCTCGTGCATCTTGTGCAGTCCGGTCTCCACCACCCTTGCCGCCACCTGGACGGACCCCACGAGGCTTGCCGTGGATGCCGCAAGCAGGGTCAGCCGCGAGGGGGAGACACCGCATTTTTCGGCAACCCAGGACGCTGTGGAATCGTC
>PPCM01000760.1_pt1 | contig 20949 bp, 16 predicted proteins | sample 1555541 | NCBI WGS metagenome assembly PPCM01 (sample SAMN05284479, study PRJNA326546) | Marine sediment metagenome, whole genome shotgun sequencing project. | isolation source: marine sediment | place: Germany: Wadden Sea | collected 2012-09-05 | reverse complement strand
TTAAATAACGATCCTTAAAGTTTCCAGGTTCTCCTTCATCTGCGTTACAGATTAAATATTTCAATCCTGTTTCTTTTACGAATGATTTCATTTTTACACTTGTAGGGAAATTTGCTCCACCACGTCCTGTGATTCTAGATAACGTAATTTCTTCAAGTATCGTCTCCGGAGATAATTCCAAAGCCTTCTTAAACATTTTGTATCCATCACTCATACAAAAATCTTCAATACTTAGAGGATCAATCTTACCAAATCTCTTCGTTAACTCAATTCTCTCAATCATGTTTTCCCTCCTCATACTCTTCTAGAATCGTAATCACTTTACCTTTAGATAGGTTCGTGTAAATATCTTTATTTATCCTCATTGCTGGACCTTCGTCACAGCATCCAAGACAAGCTGTAAACTCAACTGAGAACAATCCATTTTCTGTTTGTTCACCCATTGACAGGTTAAGATACTCACACACTGTATCCTTTAAATTAAAAGTATCATTCAAATAACAAGGAACATCCTTGCAAATTTGAATGATATATTTACCTCTCGGTTTTGTTGATAACAACGTATAAAAAGACATCACACTACATACATGAGATTCTTTCAAGTTTAGATATGTTGCAATTTCTGATAATTCTTCCTCACTAACAAAATGATTTTTTTTCTGTTCATCAATGTCAATCAGCATTTCAAGCAAGTATTCCTTTTTCTTTGGATATTTCTTAATAATACTTTTTACCGGCATAAAAATCCTCCTTGTTTTTAAAACAAAAAGTACCTTTTACAGGTGCTATATTCATAGATGAAGTTGTAAGTATTCAAAGTAATCTAAACTAGAAAAAGTGCTTTTCATTTCTAATTATTTAATGATTTTGTTTATTTGAACCTACCTTAATTATACTATAAGTAAGCGTTTTTATGAAATGTCATCATATGTTTGACCAACTATTTAACTAATCTCAATATATATTATTTATAATATATAATTGATGACTAGTCGAATTATATTGCGTTATGTTCGCATACGAAGTAAAGTTTTCTTTATTACGAATATTTTCTTTAGTTTTTAAATTAGTTTTTATATTCAAACTAAATAAAAAACGGTGAATTTCTCACCGTTTCATTACTCAAAATGTTTACTTATAAAACAACTCTAAATTGCAAGTTCATAAATATTTACAACATCGTCATGACTTAATTTAACAAAATTACCACAATCTCGTGTATTCTCGAAAGAAATTTTACTTGCCATAAGCTCAATATTTTCAGCAGTAATATTTAAATCTCCTAGTCTAATAGGCATCCCGATTGATTGATAGAACTCTTCTAGCGCTTGAATCCCTTTCAGTGCCATATCTTCTAAATTATCTGAAACTTCAACATCAAATACTTTGTTCGCAAATAACGCGAATCTCTCTAAATCATGTTTGTAAACGTACTTCATCCAAGCTGGATAAATAACTGCTAACCCTGCGCCATGAGCTACATCATAAATTGCACTTAACTCATGTTCAATATTATGTGATGCCCAATCTTCTTCACGACCAGTTCCAACCAGACCATTATGAGCCAATGCCCCAGCCCACATAATTTCAGCGCGACTGTTATAATCGTTATTGTTTTTTATCGCTTTCGGAGCGTTATTAATAACCGTTTTAATCACACTTTCACATAAACGATCCGTTAGTTCAACGTTTTTCGTGTTTGTAAAGTATCTTTCTATAACATGCCCAATCATATCAACTGCTCCACAAGCTGTTTGATAATTAGGTAATGTATATGTTAACTCAGGATTTAGGATCGCAAATTTAGGTCTTAAAGACAAATCTCCATATCCTCGTTTGAGTTCCCCTTCTTCCTTCGTAATCACTGATGCAACACTCGATTCTGATCCTGCAGCAGGTATTGTCAACACAACACCAAGGGGTAAAACTTTTTTAGGTCTGATACCTTTTGAGTAAAAGTCCCATACATCACCTTCATAATGCATTCCTAAAGCAATTGCTTTAGCACTGTCTATTACAGAACCTCCACCAACAGCCAAGATGAAATCAACATTCTCTTCTCTTGCTAACTTAATTCCTTCATAAACTAAGCTCAATCTTGGATTTGCTACGACTCCTCCAAGTTCCACGAAATCAATGTTTTCTTTATCTAAACTTTTGACTATTTTCTCATATAGTCCATATTTTTTAATACTTCCAGAACCGTAATGGAACAATACTTTTTTACCGTATTGCTTAACATATTCTCCTACATTCGATTCCATGTCTTTCCCAAATACCATTGTTGTTTTGTTATCGTAAATAAAATTTTCCATAAAATACTCCTTTCATTAGAAACGGCTTATCCAAGATAAGCCATTTAATTTAATCTTCTAATAATATATATTTACCTTCTTCTCTTTTTAAGAAAAAGAAATGTATATGGTATTTATACACTAATTGAGCAGTCACTCCGTTTAGTGGCAAATTCTTAAATTCTTTAAATGCTCTTGAACCTTCATATAAAACAATTGCTGGTAAAATATCATCTTTTGAATGATAATATTTAAATTTATTTAGAATGTCTTCATTATAGTCGGCTAATAATTTTCTTCTTGATATCATATCAAACTTGGTAATCGTTTCTAAGACGACTCTCAACAATGATTCTTCAGAAGTCATTTCCTTTACATTCATAAAGTATAGTTTATCCATCGTTTCTGATAAAAGACTTATGTTTCCAACTTCAACGTTTGAATCTCCACCGCGTTTCAAAGGTACATCATAATCAACGATACGTCCAAGACTATAATCAACTTCACCCTCTTTATCCATTCTGTTGATACGATATATTTTCTTGTTAATCGTGTCTTCAGGGTTATTTCCATCATGTGAGTCTAATGCATAACCTTCATGAACTTTAGCGATACTGTCTCTGGCTTCCTTAAAAGTGATTCTTGAAAAGTTAATATTACTCTTTAAAATAAAATCTTCTAATAATTCAACGTTTTCTTGATCTTCTTTTGTGTTTTCTGTACTTAATACAGAAAACAACTCATACAGTTTTACGTCTTCCTCTTTGAACTTCATAGTTATCACCTCTACTATATATTTTTGTGAACAATTCTTATCAATACAAGAACTTCAAATCATCGAATAATGACTTACAACCAAGGATGTTCGTTCCTCTGTTTTTTTATTAATAACGTAAATTCTTTAAAATATTTGGGATTATCAGTCCCTTTAATTCAAAGAATAACAGTCATTGTATATAAAAAAAGAAGTGTTATTTTTTATATATAAATATTATACCATAAAAAAACACTACTTTTTTCAAAAATGAAAAGGTTTTTATTTTCATTTGTTTTCATTAAGTCTTCGATTTTTTTTCACAAACGGTAACGCCATTACAACCCATATCGGTGTATAGACAATTAGTAAAGCCGGAATCATATAGAAAAACGGGATTGCTTTGGAGACTGTTTCACCATCTTCAACTACGTTATAACGCATAAATGGTGCGATTTTCTCAAACAATCTATATACACCATCAGTATTTGCCCATAAGCCCATAAAATTAACATGAGTATATGTTAGTCCTACTTCATAGAAGAACGCAGATAACGTAAAATTATACATCGCTCCGATTAATACAAATAGCATCATATAAGGAATACTTTGTAATCGCGGTGTATGCATTCCCCACAAAACCATTAAAAGTGGAATACCTACTAAGATAAAATGAGCGAAGAAGAATCGAATTGTATTATAGTGAAGGATTGGATCTCCAAATATATTGTTTGGGAATAATAACGAATGTAGTGCAAAGAACCCACCAACAAAGAACATATATTCTTTGAATATTTTATTCTTAGCCAACATAAAGAAAGGATATACTAGCGTGCTGAACCCACATAAATCTTTTAAGAACATTTCATATAATCTCATATCCGGATCAAACCACCATCTTGCAAAGTGTATTATCCATGCAATAATAGTCCAAGAGAATAAGAACCAATATTTAAATTTATCACTCTTATTTCTAAATGCAAAGTAAATTAGTATGTACAATAAGATTGCTGCTAAAATCCATAAAAAGTAAACTAAATTAAACATTTCTAACATCAAATCATCCTCTCATATAACTATATTATATAATATATTTCACTATTTGAGAGAAAAAGTTACACAAAAAAAGACCAGTTATCTGGTCTCAAATAGAAATCATTCTAAAATAAATTTATACGTGTTATTTTTTACATCGATTATTCCTTTTTTTTGCATAGCAGATAGCCTTCTACTGAGCGTCTCTCTTCTAATACCAATAATTGATGACAACACCGTTTTAGAGAATGGCAAATCAATAGAATATGAGTTCACTGCCCTTCTACCAAACTTGAGCGATAAATACTTTAACACACCTAATATTTTGTCTTCAATATCGTCATTAATTGAGTTATATAGTTGTGATTGCAATACATTTGATTTCGAAACCATACAATCCAAACACATGTCTTTAAACACATGGCTACTATCAAAAGTAGACATGATTGTTTCAATTGGAATTTCTCTAACAACGACTTCCGTTAAGGCTTCGGCAGTTGCTAAGTATAATTCATCTTTTCTTAATGCTCCTACAAGCGCAACAAAATCAGTTTCTCCCAAAATATCAATTATTCTATCATCACCATTTTTCGATAATTTCGAAATCTTCACTAGACCTTTCTCAACAACATATATCTGTTCAAGTGGATATCCTTCGATAAAAATAACCTCTTTTGGTTTATATGTTTTCGTTGTACTTGGTAGTGTTGTATAAATACAAGTCTTACAGTACTTTTTCATTCTATCACCATGTGTATTATAAATTAAAAATCACCATATCTTAAAGGATACGGTAATTTTTCTAAATAAGCCTAGTCTTCAATCAATGATAAATACTCGATTTCCAATTCTTCTTTTTCTTCATACAAAGTATGTAGTTTCTCATAATCAAAGGCATTCTCAATAATTTCCGTTTCAAGTTGATGAAGTCTTTCTTCAATTGGTTTCAGTAATTCTTCAATATCTACTACTTTTTCCGGTTTAGATTTCTGCCTTTTTACTTTTTTGTTTTTCACTTCTTTAGTTATCTCTATTTTATGTTCCTTATAGTATTCATAATCACCTTCATAAAAATCCAATTTTAAATTATTTATCTCAGCAATTCTATTTCCGATTTTCTTTATGAAGTAACGGTCATGAGATACAAATATGATTGTCCCTTTAAACTCAACAAGCAGCTCTTCTAATACTTCTCTTGAATCAATATCCAAGTGGTTTGTTGGTTCATCCAAAATCATCAAATTAACATCTTCGAAAGTAAGAGAACATAAAACCAATTTGCTTTTCTCTCCACCACTCAACGTTTTAATCTTTTTAAAGACATCATCCCGAATAAATGAAGCGGTAGCTAAAGCTCTTCTCGCTTCAATATCAGATATGCCATGAGTATTTCTAAAGTACTCCAATAGACTCATATCCTCATTTGGAAACACTACTTCTTGTGGTAAATACCCTACTTTTACTTTACTACCAAAATGAAACATTTGCTCCTCGTTCTTATAGTCATCTAATATCATTTTAATTAACGTTGTCTTACCACTTCCATTCGGACCTAATATTCCCAATCTATCTTGGAAGAAAACTTCCATACTTAGTTTATCCAAAATGATTTTATCACCAAACATCTTTGATAAACCATTAATTTCTAAGACTCGTTTACCTGACCTAGATGATTGAATATTCTTGATTTTAAGTTTACTATCTTGTTGCTTAGGTTTATCAAAACGTTCAATTTTCTCAAGTCTTTTTTCAAGTTCTTTCGCTCGTTTAAACATCTTATCACTATCACGCATAACTCCCCAGATACGATATCTCTTGATCTGTTCTTCCATTTTCTTTATCTGTTTTTCTTGATTTAAGTATGCTTTCAACTCCAACAAGAAACGTCGTTCTTTCTCAATAACGTAATAACTATAGTTCCCATTATATATACTTGCCTTGTACTTGTTCAGTTCAATAATTTTATTACAAACATTATCTAGAAAATAACGGTCATGAGATACAACTAGTACCGACCCATCATAATCTCTCAAATATGATTCAAGCCACTCAATCGATTCCAAATCCAAATGATTCGATGGTTCATCTAGAAGTAAAATTGTAGGTTTTTCAAGAAGGATTTTCGCAAGCATTACTCTGGTTTTCTCTCCACCACTTAGATTATTGAAAATCATTTTTCTCATACCATCAGCAATCTTCAACCCAGTTGCTACTTTATTAATCGTGGTTTCAATTAAATAACCACCTTGTTTGTCATATTCTTCTTCTAATTTCGTGTACCTAGCTAATGCAATTTCCAGTTCACCTTCGTTCATAGAATCAAAGGAAGTTGTTAGTATCTCAATTGTTTTTGCTAATCGATTTAATGAATCAAATGGTGTATTTAAAATATCTTCGACAGAAATATCATCAGCAATTCTTGGTATTTGATCCAAATACCCAACACTTGCTCCTTTACGAAAAGAAACAACACCGTTGTCTTTCGTTTCTCTTTCTGAAATAATTTTTAATAATGTTGTTTTACCACAGCCGTTTGGACCAACCAACCCAACTCGTTCTTTGGTTTTTATATCAAATGTTATATCAGTAAAAATTATTTCACCAGTAAAGGATTTTTGGAGTTTGCTTATATTTAGTTCTATCATATTATCACCAATACTATAATACCATAAAAAAAACAGCTTTCGCTGTTTTTTTATTCATACCAATCATCCGTTGTTTCTTCTTTTTCTTTCTTGTCTAAATTATAATCAACTTCTGCCCAATCACCCATTTGTGTTGTTTTTTCAACAAAACTTTTATCCATGTCGATATTTGTTTTAACAACATAGGTACCAGCAATACTATCGTGAATTCCTCTTCCATCATCTTTAACAAGAAGTAGAACAAAGGAAATAAATACCAAGAAACTAACAACATAAGATAATATACCAATGACTAAGGTATAAATATCTGAACTAAAAATCATTACTGGTAAAAATACTAAAGCAATATAAGTGTCCCATACTTGAATAGCTCTTAGTGTATGTTTCCATAAAGATGGGTTATTCCCAAACTCATCAATTGCCTTGATTGACATTATTTTTTTACCCAGTGTTTGTCCGTTCCATTTATATGGAATATAGACAAAATATAAAAATCCAAGTGCAAAACCAGCGATTCCTGATATCAACAGAAATGTTGAATCAATACCAAAAATGCTTGTCGTATCAACCATTGAGTTTAAAACACCCTCAAGTCCATTTAGACCATCTTTAAACAAATAAATTGCTGTTGGAATAGCTGTAACAACTGATAAGATAATACTATCGATTATTGCCGCTACAATTCTTTCACCCGATACTTTTTTAAACATAATTTCCTCCTACTCGTTTCTTAACGCTTCAATTGGTTTTTTATGAGCCGCTCTAATTGCAGGAATTAACCCACTAATCACTGCGATTGCGATACTACCAATGATTGCCCAAACTAATTTACCATAGTTTATTGTTAGCAATGCTTTTGGGTCTACAAATGGTAAGTATTCCGTTACCAACTCTAAGTAATTATTATATATTACAATATTTAAAATGTAAACTAGGATTAAACTGAGTATAATACTAAACACTCCAGCTAATACTCCAATGATTGTTGTTTCACCTGTATAAATAACACGAACATCACTTCTTGTACCACCCATTGCTCTAATTAATCCAATTTCTCTACTACGTTCCATAATACTAATCAGTAGTATTAATAGAAGCATTAGTCCACCAGTAATAATTGCAATTGCTATAATACAACTAAAGATAAACTGTAAAATATACATAAATAGATCGGTGAGTCCGGTAAAAATGTTAAATGTCGAAATGTTCTCTTCGATAATATATCCCTGTTCCTCTAAATCTAGAACTACTCTTGATTTTTCATCTAACAAACTATTTTTTATGAACCCTCTAAATCGGATACTATTGCTGTAGTTTAACCCTTCAAAATCATCTAAATAATTTAATTTTGTAGAACTAGTAACCAATATATTATCACTTAGAATTGCTTCATCAAATAGTGAATTTTCATGAATACCAACGATTGTTACAGTATATCCAGATCCAATCGGATCATTATAATCTAACTCCCAATCAAACACATCATACTCTTCACAGAATACAGATTCATCATTTGAGTAAGATATTGCGGTATCTCGATATTTCGATAACAATGAAACATTATATGTAAAGTCACCTAAAATCATATCATCATATCCCGCAGGAGGATTATTTGTGTCTCCATCCCATTTATCTGTAACAAAACAAGTCTCATTCTCAATACCTACATTAATATAATAAGTAAATGGTACGTAGTTAAAGTCATTATAAATTGTATATTCATTTCCTTTTAACGTTTCCCATATCTCATCACTTGTTAAATTTAAGTTTTCATTAACAAGGTCTTCGGCATCTTCTAAACTGATTGTAATCTCATTATCATTTTCAGGTAATCGTGAATCACCAATTAATGATGTGAAAGTATTTGTGATGTCACTCACTTCAGATACCTGAATCGTTGCGATATTTACTGGTTCTGACAATAATGAGTCGTTCGTAACATCATATACAATTGAAGACTCTAATCTTGGCGCATATAAGATTTCCTTAAAGTACCCTGTTGCGATTAAGTCTTGTCTCATTTTTTCAATATCATAATCTTCTTCATTCGCAGCATGAACATATACGTCCGGGTTATCCGTAACAACTGATTCTTGTTGTGCTAATCCGTCTCGTATTGAATTAAATAATGCGTCTACTAAAATTAATCCTACTACACCAACACTTAATCCTAAACTAACTAAAATGGTTCTCCATAACTTGCCTTTAATATTATAGTATGACAATCGTAATGCTTCTTTAAATGATAGTTTTTTACGTAATTTTGTACGGTATTTTGTAATCTTCACTTTTTCATCGTGCGGTCTTGTATCACTAGCTACACGACCATCTTTTAACTGAATAATCCTTGAAGAATACTTTTCAGCCATCTTACGGTTATGTGTAACAACGATAACCAATTTATCACTACATATCGATTTAATAAGATCCATTACTTCAGTACCTGTTTTATGATCTAAAGCACCTGTAGGTTCATCCGCTAAGATAATATCAGGATCATTAATTAATGCTCGAGCAATCGCAACACGCTGTCTTTCACCACCACTTAATTCTCCAGGTAGTTTATGTAAATGATTCTCCAACCCAACTTTTTCCAATAATTTTCTTGCTTCAGAAGTTGCCTCTTTGTTTTTAGAACCTCCAAGTTTTAAACTTAAAGCTACATTCTCAACAATTGGTAAGTGCTCAATTAAATTATACTGTTGGAACACAAACCCAATTCTATGATTTCTAAAATAATCCCATTCTTTTTCAATGAAATCAGTCGTTAAACGGTCATCAATTACCATTTCTCCTGATGTTGGGTTATCTAGTCCTCCCATGATGTTTAGTAAAGTAGTTTTACCACATCCAGATGGACCAAAAATTGAAACAAACTCCCCTTTTTCAAAATATAAATTTATATCCTTCAAAGCATGATAACCAATTTTTCCTTGGGTATATACTTTATGGACTTCATGTAATTTTATCATTATTATTCCCTCCTTAAAGCTTTCACGGCGTTTAGTCTAGCTGCATGCAATGATGGAATAAATCCAACTAACATTGAGAACAGTAAACTGAAGGCAACAACTAACCCAAAGATCCAAATTTTCGGCGTTAACAATGTCATTTCAAATGCACCACCCGTAAGTAAACTTAAAGGTTTTTCTATAAATGTATTAAATAGTGAATTAATGAAACGTGACAAGATCAAGGCGAACACTCCAGCAATGATACTTGAGAACAATCCAATAAATCCACTCTCAATCACAAATATCCCAACAAGGTTATCTTGTCTTGCACCAATAGCAGTTAAGATACCTATTTCTTTTATTCTTTCTATTATTGATGTATAAATTACAATCCCAATCAAAATACCAGATACTACTAAACTAATACTAGCAACTCCAATGAATATTTTTAAAGCCGTAAACATAAACTCTTCAATTCCACTGGTAATCGACTTATAGATATTAGTAATAATCAAATCATGATTATCTCGTAAATCAATTGTTAAAGCATCAATATCTTTATCCTTATCAATGTTTAAATATACAATTAAACTACTCTTATAGATTTCTTCACCATGAATTTCCTCTGAGACTTCAATAACTTCTTCATACTTCATAAAGAAGTTTGCACTCGAATTTACACCACCAGGAACAATTAATCCAACGATTTTATATGTTCCAATTTCGTTTGTAACATAACCTGTATCTTCAAAATTTGAGTAACCAAGGTCTATTGTTGTATCTTTGAATAAATCATAATAGTATTCGTAATCCTCCTCAGTAACACTCATTTGGTTTCTTAGAATACCAGCAGTACTCATATTCAGTAGAATTTCGTCATCTGCTTCTGGTAATCGTCCAAACAATTCTGAGTTTTCCATTAATAATGCATCATCATACGGTATTGGAGCAAGCGTCCCAGACGACTCTGAGCCAGAGATTGTTGTATACTGTAAATTCTCGCTAACATCGTATCTTGCATTTTCAATTTCTGGAAGATTATTTATTTCCGTTAATTTCTCTTCATTAATATCTACATTTTGAACATTATATATATTATACATATCTTCAGGAACCAAAGAAGAAATCGTATCCATAATCGTTGTATTGATTCCAAATATCATAAACGATAATAGCATAATTGCTACGTACCCAATCGATACAACTGCGGCAGTAGCGATAGATCGAAACATTCTACTAAACACATTGTTTTTAGCAAATTTAAACATCATTCCAAACTTCATTTTTGGACGTTGGAAATCCAAAGATCTATTCGGCATTTCAAACTCCGAACTCTCAAGAGTATCTTTTAAGACTTCTCCATCTTGCAACGAAATAATCCTAGTACCGTACTTGTAAGCTAAGTCCTCATCATGAGTAACAATTACAACTACACGGTCTTTTGATACTTTCTTTAGATAATCAATAATCTTTTCTCCAAGTTCCGTATCCAATGCTCCCGTAGGTTCATCTGCCATAACAACTTTAGGATCGGTTACAAGCGCTCTAGCAATCGCCACACGTTGTGCTTGCCCACCACTAATTTGGTTCGGTTTTTTCTCAACCATTTTTCCAAGTCCAACTAGTTCAAGTTCCCTAATTGCCTTCTCTTTCGCTTCTTGCTTACTAATACCTTGAAACTGTAATGGTAAAGCAACATTTTCCCATAGTTTTAGATGGCTTATAAGGTTATACTCTTGGAATACAAACCCAACATAATGGTTTCTATATATAGCCCAATCTTTCTTCGTGAAGTCTTTGGTATCAACACCATCAACAACAACACTACCTTCAATTTCTGTATCAAGTCCACATAAAACATTTAGCAATGTACTTTTACCACTACCACTTGCTCCGAGGACAAAAACAAATTCTCCAACTTCAAAATGAGTTGTTATGTTATTTACTGCTTTAACATATTCAGAACCGTTCTTATATTTTCTAGTTAAATTTTTAACACTAAGCATCGTATCATCTCCACACTCCTAAATTTAAGTACACTACTATTATAGTATAAAACGACAACCTATTCAACAATATTATTTCAAATTATTTTAAATTATATTTATTAACCTGCCAATTACCGAAATCCATCTTTTTTTATGTTAAAACACACTAAAAACATCAAAATCATAGTCAATTCATCCGAAATAAATTTATGAAAGCATTTTCATACTTTACTTTATCGATAAAATAAAGTATTATTGTATTGTATATATATCTCTTTAAAAACTTTGATGAGGACAAAGTAATACTATACACTGTATACAGCGAGTCTAGATTTGTGAGAGCTAGATTGCATGAATAGTATAAAACAAACAAATTAAAACCACCAAATGGTGGTTTTTTTATTTATCAGAATATTTACTTTTATAGAAGTTTAACCCTAGCAATAAAACCGACAACAACATTACTAACCAAAAATCAAAGCGAAAAACAAATGGTTTTGTTTCAATCATATAAGCAACATTCATAAGTAAGACAGCTAGTATAATAATAGCACTTCCAATTTTTTCACTCTTCCAAGTTATCCCACATCCAATCAAATAAACCGATGGCATGCAAATAACTCCGATAACTTCCGCAGTCGTTAATAAAGTAAAATCACTATAGATTCCTTCACCTATCATCATAATCAAAACAAAAATACCAAAAATAGTTAAAGCTATTTTTATTGACATAATACCGATATTGATATATTTCATGATTTACCTCCATCACATTTACTATTCTTATTTTACCATAACATGTTGTAATCAAAAAGGATTCCTAAATTGGAATCCTTATTTAATTACTCTTCTTCGTTCAATGTAAATGTTAATGTAACAGGGTTATGATCAGAATTTTCAAATCCTAAATCATTTCCTACAACTGAATCAACCGTAATATTTGGTGAAACCAAGAACCCGTCAATCACAGTTTCGAATGTTTCCCCTTCAACATAAGCTGTATCATTGCTTCTAACAGTACTGACGTTAGTATCATATGCAAGGCTAAAACCAGTATCGAACAAATTATCAGGAAGTAATGCTACCCATCCCGGTAAATCTTCTTCAAACTTTGAATTATCTAATAAGTGATTCCAGTCACCACCAAAGATAATATAGTTTTCCCCTTCATCGTATAACTCATTAATATAGTCGATTAAAAACTGAACTTGCAATGCGCGAATATTTCCACCTTTATCATATGCAGATAAATGAATGTTAATCATATACAGTTTTTTACCGTTTTCTAACTCATAAACATCTTCCATAACACTTCTGTCTAGTTCAAAATATTTCTTTGGAAATGGTTCTTCACCAGGCAATTTATATCTTGTTGAAGACATTGGACTAAACACTGATAAGTTCATTAAACCTGAATAGGCACTTCCTAGTGGATCAAACACTGGGATTGGTACCCATTTTGCTTTGTAGTTATATGAATATGTAGCACTATAATCCGTAAACTCATCTAAGATTGAATCTCGTTGATTTACATTAAAACTTCTTGAACCTTTCACGTCTACCTCTTGTAAGAAAAAGAAGTCAGACCCTTGTTCTTGAATAAACGCTTCAATCGCCTCTAAATTCTCCTCTGTCTGCTCTAAACTACTTGAGTGTGACATTGTTCCACCATCTAAGAAAAAGTCTTGATTCTCATCTAATCCACAATATCCTGTGTTAAATGTAGTAACTGTAAAAGTAGTTCCCGTAATGGCTACTTCATTATCTCGTAATATAGTAGCTGCCTCAACATCATCAGGCGCATAATCAGTAACAATTATGAATCCAACAAACCCACAAAAAGCGATAACTAAAACCAATACTACAAGCATTATTCTCTTCAATATCCTAAATAATAATTTCATTGTGTTCTCCCTCTCTATCATCTATTTATCGTCTTATTATATCATACAAACAAAAAAGACTCCAAATTAATTGAAGTCCTTCACTATATAATAATCTATGAAATAAAAATAACTTTTTTTCATCCTGATAAACACTCCTTGTACTCAAAGCACTAGTATCCTTTAATTCCCATTATTCTATGGATGTTTTTAACTTCTTCCACTTTGATAGGATTTAAAGACTCCAAACCGTACTCCTTCAAAAATAGATTCGTGTACTTGTCTGTCCCAAAATTATATTCTAAACTCCATATACAGTCAAGAAGATCAGAATAGCGAAATGATACGCCTGCATAATCTAGATCAATAAGTGATGTCTCCCCGTTCTCAAACAGGATATTTGGTAAACAATAATCCCCATGTGAGAATACCAAATCGTCTTGAGCAGATAGGTGCTTAATACGGCCTATAAACTCTTTGTCACTTTTTGTTAGTTTCCGACCATCTAGTTTATTCATTTCATTCTCATAATAATAGACATCTTTTACCACAATATTAGATGGATGCGGTAGTGAATGTAATTTTTTCAAAGTCTTTGCCAAAACTTTCACAGCTAAAACTGGCTCTAACTCATATGTCATTTTCCCAACACACTCTGTCATCAAAACATAATGCCTACCCTCAATCTCACCATATTTCAAAAGTTTTGGAACCGAAACACCTTTATCACTTAAGTAGGTTAGTACTTTTGATAAATTATATACATTACTATCTCCAATTTTTAAGAACACCGTTTCCGTTTCATTTTGTAACTTTAAAACATCACTAGAACTACGTCCTATCTCATCTTTTATAATCACATATTTTCCTAAATTAAGTAATTCTATTATTTCTTCGTTTTTCACCTAACCACCTCAATACCTAATATATCATGTATAGATTTTTCTTTCGTATAATTTCTTCTAAATCGTCAACAAACAAAAGTGTATCCATTTTCTTTTGTCTCTTTGAATATAAACACGATAAATAATAATACTCCATTAAAAATCTCTAATATCTTTAAGAAATCAATAACCAACCAGAATAAAAAATTATCTAATGGATTATATGGAAACACAACACCTAAAATCGTAAGCAATAAGGTTGTCAAACATAAATAAACCATAAATATTCTCATCAAAAAGTTCTTCGTTTTGCCTAGAGCGAAAAACACCACTAATAGCTTCAAAATTGGAAAAATCAAATAATATGGATTGCTAGCTACATTAATATAGTAACAATTAATAGAGTTAGGAATTATACAGTACTCATTAAAATATGTGAGCTGTTCATTAAAACCAAAATAAACTCCAACAATTATATAGACAATAATAATAGTCAGACTGATAATACTACCTCTAACTGATAAACACCTTTTTTTGTTCACACTATTCCTCCTCTAGTTCTTGAATCTTTTTTTTCATCCAAGTCAAATCCTCTGTCTTTATCTAATCCCCTATTAAACTTTAAGGACACTCTTGGTTTTATCATATAATCATTGAACTATTTCCTTTGTCCAAATTTCCATCACAATAATCCTCTTAAACATTTTAACACACATAACTAATTACAATAAAAAAACTTTATTCAAATGAATAAAGTTAGTACATTAAAACATATCTTGATTTGGTTTTATTCTACCCATGCAACTGTAAAATAGGAATTGACTATATATATAACACGAAGCTATAAAGAAGGTGTTTTTCCATTCAAAATTACTAGCAATAATCCTAAAATAAATCATTTTCCATTGTTATATGGAGAAAAATGATATAAAATATACTTAATAATGGTTAGTCATTTACTTCGTGATACTTACTGAAATTACTTGGGAAAACATAACTTTGCAGCGGGAAAAATAAGATTTATCATTTATGATAGTCTTTTTTTATTATAAGAAGAGAAGAGGAGAAAAATGAGAAAAGCGAGTTTGTTTTTAGTTACAGTTTTAATGAGTTTATCACTTATTGGATGTACAGGGGTTTTCGAAGAAAAGTACTTAGATGAAGGTACAATAGAGTTTACCTTATTGGATTCAAAAGATGGATGGTCTGTTTCTGGGGTTGACAAAGGGTACTCCGTTGAAATCCCGTCAGAATATGATGGGCTACCAGTTAAAGAAATAGAAAAAGGAGCATTTAGTTTTTGGAAGGAAACAACTTCAATTGATATTCCAGACACAGTAACGATTATTGGAGATTCTGCCTTTATGCAAAATGAATCATTAATTGCAGTAGTGATTCCTAGTAAACTAGAATCAATAGGTGAAAGTGCATTTGAAGGAGCGAGTTTATTAACTGAGTTTGTTTTGCCGGATACTTTGAATTATATTGGAGGACACGCATTTTCTGGTACTGCGATTACAACAATATCAGTACCTACAACAATTACTGAATGGAATGAAGGGTTATTCTCAAATTGTCTTGAATTAAGATCAATCCAGATACCTTCAACAGTAATTTCTATTGGAAAAAATGTATTCTTCAATTGTAAATCTCTAGCGAGTGTTGTTCTTCCAGAACGTATTACTATAATTCGAGAGGGGTTATTTAATGGTGCTAGCAGTATTACAAGTATAGTTATTCCAAGTAGTGTCGTAGAAATTGAAAGTTATGCATTTTACGATTCAGGTTTAACTAGCGTTGTAATTCCAGACACAGTAGTTTTGATGGGAACTCATGTTTTTGCGTATTGTTCAGACCTTGAAAGTGTTACACTACCTGAAGGTAGAGTTAATATCTCAAAGAATATGTTTGCATTTACAAGCAAACTAAAACGCGTTGTTTTACCTGATTCAGTTGAGAATATTGATGATCATGCTTTCTGGAATTCTGGAATTGAAGCAATTGTATTACCTTCTAGCTTAAATGAGATTGGTTCAAACTCTTTCGAATCATGTGACAGCTTAACAACACTGTATTTTAGGGGAACACAAGAACAATGGTTCAATGTAGATGGAGTTACATCACTAAGCGACATATCTAAAGTTTATGAGTACGCGGGAAATTAGACTTTTCTTGTATTGTGTAATGTTAAAAAAAAGTGCCTCTTGAAGAATGCACTTTTTTACTCTTAATATAACCAAGAAATATGGTGATGCATATTCTAATACAAAGTACTAGTAATATAGTATCGCTAAAATCCTTTCAATGTACTTATAAAGTCTTCATTCTAAATCATATTGAAGTCCAGTTTTCGTTAAAAGTCTTCCACTTCCGCCAGTAACTAAGTATTATTCATCAAAAGCAGAGATGGCTAAAAGATATATCTCATGAACACCGAAAAGAATAGTGAAACTTCTATGGATGTTGTTTGAATGGCAAAAATACATTAAAAAAAGCATAATTTTAGGGCAACGGATTTTCACAAAAAGTTAAAATCTAATAATATCGTTGCTAAATAATGCTTAAAATTCAGTTATAATAATCCCTTTGTCACGGTCTTTAGGTTAAGTTGTAAAATGGAGGTTCCGGCCGGATTCGAACCGGCGGTCACGGAGTTGCAGTCCATTGCCTTAGCCACTTGGCTACGGAACCTTAAAGTGTCCGTACATTATTATAGTAAATTTGTTGTTAAAAGGCAAGGATTATTATTGTTTTTTCATTATTATTTTACGTAGTTTTATGGAAGTGCTATAATGGTATTAATAAGACATGGAGGAGTTACTATGAATTTTGATATAATCCTTGATTTAATTACTAATTTAATGCTTATTATGAGCTTATCAGTCATCTATTCTATGTTTGATAGTGAAACGAAATCAGGACCGATTTTAAGTAAATTAATAATGGGAATTGCTGTTTCGTTTATAGGTCTACTTGTTATGAGAAATCACGTTTTACTTGAAGATGGTCTTGTTTTTGATGGACGAAGTGTTTTAATGCTTCTAACTGCCCTTTATTTTGGAGTTATTCCTTCCGTTATTGGGGGAGCAACATTAATTGGCTATCGCTACTACTTAACAATATTATATGATAGTCCTTCTGGACTTATTCCAGGAATACTTTGGATTATTGTCCCAATCATTATCGGATTGATTTGGAGAAGAATTAGACTGAAAAAGACTCCTTACTTAGCCAGAATAAGATATTTGGAACAGTTTTTTGTTATTTTCATGACACAGGCAATTACCGTATCAATTTTGTTTTTGTTTCCTAAACAGATAAGTAATGAATCAATTTCAATAATCGCCCCTACCCTGTTAATTTTCTATCCAATGGGTGGTTTTCTTGTAAGTATCTTTATGTTTAGAGTGCGAAAAAATTACTTAACTCAGAAACGTATAAAACAAAGTGAAATAGAGTATCTTCAGTTATTTAAATCTGGAGCTTCTTCTAACTTTCTAATTGATCCTGTTTCCCATTATATAATTAATGCTAATGATGCTTCCTTAGATTTATACGGTTATAATTTAGATGAATTTAAAGAACTAAAAATCTCTGAGATCAGTTTGCATGGAAATCAAGAGATAAACTTTTTGCTAGATACCGATAACACATCTAATATCAAATATTATGTGTCTAAACATCGTTTAAGAAGTGGTGAAATCATTGATATTGAAATCAGAAAGAGTTCAATCATCATAAATGACTCTAATTATATATATGCAAATGTAATTGATATCTCTGAAAGAATCCTAAAAGAGAAAAAATATCAAGATGTTAATGAAAAACTAAAAACAACTTTGAAAGGTGTTAATGATGGTATCATCGTAATTGATGAGTATGGAAATGTAGAATTAGTTAATGATTTAGGATCAAAATATATCACTGTCGATTATCCTGTTGGACAGAGTATTAAAACTGCATTGAACATTGAAGAAACAGATAATCAATTGGATTTTAATACAATCATTGATGATATCCTTAAAAACAATCAAAACTACAAAAACAAATCACCATATATTCTTTATGATAAAAACTCAGTAAAACACTATATTGATTTTTCGTTATCACTCATTATGTATAACGAAGATAGAAATCACAAGGGTGCAATTTTGGTAATTAGTGATATGACAGAGAAACACCTTGAAACAAACCAAATCAATTACATATCACAACATGATCATCACACAGGACTTTATAACAGATATTTCTTCGACGAAGAATTGAATCGATTAGATACCACTAGACAACTTCCAATATCATTAATCATGGGAGATATTAATGGTTTAAAAATAATCAATGACACTTATGGCCATTTTGAAGGTGATCGATATATCAAGGAAATCTCAGACATCCTTACAAAAGCAACAAGGTCTGAAGATATCGTTGCGAGATGGGGTGGCGATGAATTTATCATCTTACTCCCACAAACCTCGGAAGAAAACGCAAATAAGGTAATTAATAGAATAAACGATTTATGTAACAAATCAATGTATGATATCGTCACACCTAGTATTAGCATCGGTTTAGCAATAAAAACAAAAGAAAACCAAGAGTTAAATAACGTTATAGCAGATGCTGAAGAGAGAATGTATACCAATAAGCAATCTACAGGAAAATTATTACGGAAAGAAATACTAAATGAAATATACAAACGTATTAACAACCTCCATCCTGATTTAGATTTACACGCTAAAACAATTGAGTTTGAAGCGAACCTTTTCGGACATTATCTAAACTTGAAAAATGAGGAAATCAAAACACTATCAACTTACGCCAAATATCACGACATAGGTTGGATATCTGTTACAAAAGATATGATTGACAAAGATACAAACTTAATCAAACAAGATCTTAGTTTCACTAAAAATCATCCAGAAATTGGCTTTAGAATAATGAAATCAATTCCAGAATTATCTCATCTAGCAGAACTAATCGAAGCACAAAAAGAACGATTTGATGGTACTGGATTCCCAAATGGATTGAAAGGTGAAGACATTCCCTACTTGTGTAGAATCTTAACAATTGTCGATTACGTAGACACCTGTTACACAAGAGGTTTGATAGACAGTGAAATCGTAGAAAAACTTAAGAATGAGGCAAATAAGAGATTTGATCCAAAATTAGTTAAAAAGTATATTCAAATGAAAAAAGAGAGTAAATAATTTACTCTCTTTTAATTTACACTCAATGAATAAAATTTAGTAGTTGGATTAGACCAAGTCCTAAATCCAGTATATAGAATCTCATCGCTTATATCTTTTGTGTATTCAAATGTTCCAACTTCAGTTCCATCAATATAGAATGTTGCCTCTCTATCATTTCCGGATCCACTAGTAACAACAATTTTAATTGTATGGGTAGCACTCCACCAATCAGGATCACTAGACTTCGTTGGGAATAAATCTGTTGAGCTTGCTCGTAGTTGCCAAACAGCACCACTTTCTCCACCATTGCTTCTAGGTCTTACAATAAGAGACCCATCTGCATAACCTCGATCAAACTGTAAAATATATCCGCTATCTTTATTCTCGTTTCCGTCAACTAAAGTAGTATCAAAGAATATTCCATATCCTCCATTGCTTCCAGATGATAGTGCTGCAGAAACTGTAATAGAATAACTCGTTCTTCCTATAGGTACAAATAATCTTTGTTCTCCTGGTTTATTCTCCAAATATCCATCTTCATCATACCAGTTATTTTCATTTCTAAATATCACTCCAGCATCTGATAATGCTGTCTTAAAATCAACACTAAAGTCATAAGCTACACCATCTCCACTTATGCCTGTTCCTAACTCGCCACCCTCGAGATACCAATACTGTTCTTCAACATTCCAAGCGAAACTAGCATCAACCTGTGCTGGATTAGGTATAGAAGATAAAAAACCCTCAGTTACCAAAGTATTCATTCTATCATAGTCAGTATCAATACCATAAAAAAAATCACCACTACTTGATGATTCAAACAGTGCGTAATCTTGAGTAACTTGATTCAATAAAACAATTGTATTTGTATCGGCTTTTATTCGAGCTTTCTCCTGAGTTCCCGCAATATTCATTATGGTAAAAGTAGCAATTATAGCCATAATTGCAATTACAATTAATAACTCTGGAATTGTCATTCCTTTATTCTTCATAAGTCCACCCTCAATATATTTAGTGTTTATATTATACAACATAATGAGTGGAAGTGAAACAAAAGCAAAAAAAAATAAAGCAGATTATGCTTTATTAAATTTCAAATGGTCGGGAAGACAGGATTTGAACCTGCGACCTCTTGGTCCCAAACCAAGCGCTCTACCAAGCTAAGCTACTTCCCGATGATACAAATAATAATTGGCGCGCCCAAGAGGAGTCGAACCCCTAACCTCTTGATCCGTAGTCAAGCACTCTATCCAATTGAGCTATGGGCGCGTATGGCGGTCCAGACGGGAATCGAACCCGCGATCTCCGGTGTGACAGACCGGCATG
>PPCM01000759.1_pt1 | contig 20967 bp, 22 predicted proteins | sample 1555541 | NCBI WGS metagenome assembly PPCM01 (sample SAMN05284479, study PRJNA326546) | Marine sediment metagenome, whole genome shotgun sequencing project. | isolation source: marine sediment | place: Germany: Wadden Sea | collected 2012-09-05 | reverse complement strand
ATATCTTTACCACAAAAAAAAGCGTATCGTTGAGCGACATAGCTGAGGAGAATCTGCTTCTGTTCCCCAGGACAGGCCAGCCAGATCTTTATGATTCGATCATGGATTCCTTTTCCTCAAGAGGGCTGGTCCCTAAAGTCCGGCAGGAAATCTCCGGTCTTTCCGGGGCTTCAGCTTTGATATCGTCGGGTATGGGAGTTACGTTCCTGCCTGATAACAGCCGGCTCTCGCGTAAAGGGATTGCCATGGTTCCCATTAGTGATGAATTTCCGCGCATGGATATCTACATGGTTTGGAATAGAGAGGATTACTCCAACACGGCAGGAGTTTTCATGGAGTGGGTGGCTGATTATTTTTCTGTCTCAAAAGCTTTTGCAGAAAAGTTTAGTGAATAGTTTTTTAGGATTGGAAGATGACTGATATAGTGGACGGACTTGAGATTACATGGATTCCTTCGATTACCGAGGTAGGGCGGGATGAGTGGAATATCCTTGCCAAGGAATTGGAGTTTCCTTTTCTGGAGTGGGACTGGTTACGGCTTATAGAGCAGAGTGGTAGTGCCACAACTGAGAGCGGATGGCTCACAGCGCATCTGCTGGTCCGCTATGAAGGAAAACTTGTCGGTGCTGCCCCGTTGTTTGTACGGGATCAGAGCGAAGGGGAATTTATTTTTGACCGTGTCTGGATGGAAGTCGCGCAAAAGGGCGGCATTACTTATTTCCCGAAAATAGTGGGTATGAGTCCATTTACTCCGGCGTCTGGCTATCGTTTTCTGGTTTCCCCTGATGTTCCCGCCAAAAAAATAAGCAGTCTGATTTGTAAAACCTTGGACCGTTTCTGTTCTGTAAACGGTTTGGGGAGTTGCGCGTTTAACTTTGTGGACCCGGAGTGGGTTAATGAAATGGAAGCACTCGGATATGCAGCCTGGAAGCATCAGGGTTATGTCTGGGAAAATCACGACTACAGGGACTTTGACCACTGGCTGGGAACTCTGAACAGCAACAGACGCAAGACGGTACGCCGTGAGCGGAAAGCTCTGCGCCGGGAAAGTATCCGGGTGGAAACCCTGACCGGATATGAAATTCCGGACAGTCACTTTGACCTGATGTTCCAGTGTTACGAGTCCACCAACGATAAGTTCGGGGTCTGGAGCTGCAAATATCTCACACCTGATTTTTTCGAGGGCTTAAAGCGGAACATGCGCGAGAATCTGATGTTTACCGTTGCTTATCGCGGTGATAATCCTGAGCCGCTGGCGCTTTCAATGTTCGTGTTTTCCGGTGATAAGCTTTGGGGCAGGTATTGGGGCTGCTTTGAAGAAGTGCGCTTTATGCACTTTGAGCTCTGTTACTACGCCCCCATTGAATGGGCTGTGGCTAACGGCATCAATTCTTATGATCCGGGCATGGGTGGAGAACACAAGGCCAGACGGGGTTTTTTTTCAACCCCATCCTACAGCCTGCATAAATTTACGGAGCCGTCCATGGACCTGACTTTCAAGACCTATATTCAGGAAGTGAATAATCTTGAAAACGGTTACATCAGCGAAATGAATGAGCTCATGCCGGTGGGTAATCCCGAAGATGAGGTGGATTAATCTCGCACCTTAAGCAGAAAATTTTTCACTTTTTCATCCGTAAGGGAAACTTCATCATAGCCTTGAAACTGGTGGTCGTTGTCATATGAGATGATATCGGCCCCGGCGCGCTTCAGTATTGATTTCATGATGTTCTGATCCAGCAGTTCATCCTGCTCACCGATCAAAGCCAATAGTTGGCCCTGTTTTATTTTCCTTCCAGCTATACCTTCTTCCAGTTCTTTTTCCGCTATCGCAAAGCGGTCCACATGTTCCTGCTCGATAACGATGCTGTCTCCGTTTGAAAACTCATAGGTCTCACCTAGTCTGTTGCGGACCAGAGAGGCCGGAGTCAGAGCCGGATTAATCAGCAGCGCCGGTACGCCGTGACGCATATGCATGATCATGGAATAAAGACCACCCATTGAGGAGCCTTGCATTACAATGGGGCGTTGAATATTTTCAACTACAATAGAATCTATAATTTCAAGGCATTCCAGCGGGTCAGCCGGAAGATCCGGGCTGATAAGTTCATGGTCGGGATAGTTTTTAGTAAGTGCAGCAGCCTTGGAGTTTTCCCCTGAAGATCCGAATCCGTGTATGTTAATAAAAATATTTTTCATGTCGGCGATATTGGGTTATGTTTATTGGGAATTATATGAATATCTTCACTAGTAAATATTGTTTTTGGTAATCCAAAGGATGAATGCCTGCAAGGGAAACGAGTGACGTCAGCTGCATTGATCTCGTTTTGACAATCCTATTTTTTACTTTGTCGGTATAGTTTTTAGTTTTACAGATTACCGGTCCTAGAAATTCCGCATAGTTAAGTACAAGGAGTAGTAGGTGGATAAAACGCATCCGTCGGTTGTCTTTTTCAGCGGGGGAACTGCTTTAAACGGGCTGGCCTCCGAGCTTGCAAAATTTAATCCGCAGTGCGCTTATATTATTACCACTTTTGACTCCGGGGGCAGTTCTGCAGCATTGCGCGAAGTTTTTAATATGCCGGCGGTAGGTGATGTCCGTAACCGCATGCTCGCCCTTGCCGATACAGACAGCCCCGAGAAGGCTAATATTGTGGCTATGCTCAACACCCGCCTGCCCCGCTATGCAGACCGAACCGCCCTTTACGGCCAGCTTTCCCATCTTGCCAATGGTTCACATTCCCTTATGGATGGATTTTCCGAAATAGTCCGCAAGATATTATCAGAACGTTTCGCGCTATTTATCGAGCTTGCCGGGGACAGCTTTGACCCGGTGAATGCCAGTCTTGGCAATATTGTGCTGGCTGCTGGGTTCATGGCCCATCAGCGGGTATTGGCTCCGCCTATTGCCCAGCTTTCACGATTGATCGGTGTAAGAGGTATTGTCCGTGCATCCACAGTGGACAACGGACATCTGGCGGTTCGTTTGATGAATGGGGAAATTCTGGCCGGACAACATCTTTTCACCGGCAAGGAAAGCGACCCGGTCAGCTCACCTATCGACGGTATGTGGATTTGTTCCGGTGTGGATGATCCTTGGCCGCGTTCAGTGCATGCTTCTTCATTGGCTATTAACTTGGTGAACAATGCGGACTTAATTGTTTACCCCATGGGCAGTTTTTATTCCAGTACTCTGGCGGCTCTTTCTCCGCGAGGTTTAGGACAGGCTGTGGTGGCTAAAAATTGTCCCAAGGTTTTTATTCCCAATATGGGGTTTGATCCTGAACTTCTGGGACATGACATTAATCTTCAGGTTGAACGAATACTTGAAGCCATGCGCATGGACAGTGCTGCTTATATAAATTTGGACAGGGCTTTGAATTATATCCTTATTGATTCGGAAAAAGGTATCTATCAGGAAAATCAGGACTTCGCGGCCTTGGAGAAATTACCGTTGAAAGTAATTGACCGCAGACTTGTTTCCGATGAGTCTGGAGGACTGATTGACCCGCAATTGTTGGCTCCAGTGCTTATGGAGCTTGCCGAGACAGGCGGATTGCGTGATCCGTAAAATCTGAAAATAAGGAATTGTTATGTATATTGGTGCCCATATGCCCATTACCGGCGGAGTGGACAAAGCGGTAGAGCGAATAATGGCTGTCGGCGGGACAGCGTTGCAGATTTTCACTCGCAATCAGCGGCAGTGGAAAGTTAAGCCTCTCGAATCAAAGGTCGTGGCGAATTTTAAGAAATTAAGGGAAGAGTGGGGCAATTATCCGGTCAGCGTCCATGATTCTTATCTTATCAATCTGGCTTCCCCAAAACCGGACGGAGCCGCTAAGTCCGTAAAGGCTTTTGCTGAAGAACTTCGCCGTACAGAACAGCTGGGAATTGAATATCTGGTTACCCACCCCGGTTCCCATCTTGGATCTGGTAAGATGGAGGGCTTGGAACGCTACGTCTCTAATCTTGATCAGGCTATTGCTCTTTCGGAAACAGAGGAAGTGAAGGTTCTCATTGAAAATACCGCCGGTCAGGGAACAAATCTGGGCAGCAGGTTTGGTGAGTTGGCTACTATTCTGGAAGATTCCGGCTACACATCACGCATGGGTGTGTGTTTTGATACCTGCCATGCTTTTGCTGCCGGATACGATCTGCGCACAGCTGAATCTTGCGCTGAGGTTTTCGAACGTTTTGATAAGCTTATCGGTCTTGATTTCATACGTTTTTTTCATCTTAATGACAGTAAGCAGGAACTTGGGTCCAATAAAGACCGTCACGAGCATATCGGTCAGGGAAATATCGGGCTTGAGGGGTTCCGCAGCATAGTCAGTGATCCGCGTTTTTCAAGCATTCCCAAGGTCATTGAGACCCCAAAAGACGATGATCCGGAATTTAAACTTGATATAATGAATATTGAGCTGCTCCGCTCCCTGCGTGATTAGCAGGTTCGGATAGACTGTGGCTGGCTGGTTTCTGCGGCCGGGTAAAAGACTGTCTCCAAACCGTCTTCCCCGCCGTAGATTTTCGGCTCATTTTTTAACTACAGATTTTCAAGGCAGTTTTTCAGGGTGGATACGCCACAAGAGTGGAACATGTGCAAGGGAATCTGCTTGGCTTTGGTGTATTTTACGATGTCTTTTTTCGCTGCGTGGGAAATCTGGTTGGTGAAGATAATCACGTGGTCGGCATTGCCCAGTTTTGCTGAAACTTTGTTTTCCTTTCCGGTAAAGACTTTAAGCTTCACGCCTTTTTTCTTGGCTGAAACAATGTAATCCCTTTTAAGTCTGTCCATTCCGCCTATCAGAGCTGCGCACATGATTGCCTCCATGTTTTAAGTTTTGATTATTTTATAGTGAAAATGATTATCAGTGTCAAGCTAAAGGGGCGGAAAATAAATTGTCTTAAGTAGATGTATGTAAGTATTTTATTAGATAGTAAAAATACCTCTAATGACGGTATATGTTTTTATTTCGGTTTGAGTTATTATATAAATCCAAATGAATTGGCTTAATTCTTTTTCAGACTAGTAAAAATTAATAATTCTGACTGAAAGATATCTGCTTTGATGAAAAAAAAAGAAACCGGTCCTGGATCAGGAATAAAAAACATCGGATACCGCATTTTGCTGTTTTGTGCATTTGCGGTGTTTGCCGGTTTTGTCGGGCTTTCACTATGGGTTGGATATTCTTCACAATTACAAGTTAGAAATACGGCCCGTGAGTTGTTTGCCGGAGAATCCGCAAGAAGGGCCATGGCTGTAAGTGTTTACTTTTCCAATCGCGTTTCCGAGCTTGAGAATATTGCTGCAAGTGATTCTCTGCAATCGATGTTGAGTTTTCTGTATGAAGGCGGGCATGATGCCGTTGCCAAGGATTTGGGTTCTGTTCAGGATTTGTGCGCGCTGCTTGATTATGATCTTTCTGAGCGTGTCGTGGGGGACGAAAGGGCTTACTCGCGTATTGCCATACTGGATAAATACGGCAAAACGCTGGTCGATTCGGATGCTGATTGTTCATTGGCGGACGATTCGAGTGGACTGGAGATGTTCAGGGTCCGGCACGGAACCCCTGCTTTTTTTGCCGGGGAATATGGTGGCGAGCTGGCTATTGTCGTAAGTGCTCCGGTAGATGCCTCTTTGGGAGTCAGGGGGACTGTGGTCGGCTGGACAAGACCTGAAAGTCTGCATCGAAGCCTTAGCTTTATGACAGTCTCCCCCGCAATCGGTAGCGATTTTCTGCATGTCGGATCAACTGTTATGGCTGTTTCCGATAATTCAGCCAGACTCAGTGGTGAGCTTCTGCTTATGGATGTCCTGCATGAGTGGAGCGGGCTGACCGTGGTTGAGGGCGGAGAGGACGGTCGGGAAGTGGACTATCTTGCTATTTCTTCACCTGTGCAGGGGACTTCGCTTAGCATCATAAGTCTTGTTGAAGAAGAGAGGCTTTTTGGCATTCTTAGTTTGCGGATGCAATATTTGCTTTCGATAATGACATTTCTGCTTATTGTGAGTGGCAGCCTGTGGTTGATCCGGTCTATCCTGGCCCGCAAGGTCTATGAAGCGCGTATGCAGGAAGCCGCCAAGAGAGTTGATGAGGTCAATAAAAAGAACAAGAAAATAGAACAGGAAGTTAAAAATCGTCAATTAGCCGATTCCTTGCGTCGGCGGGCCGAAATAAAATTCAGGGATATTTTTGATAACGCTCCGATAGGTATTTTTCAGGCCACACCGGAAGGAAAATATCTGACAGTCAACAAAGCTCTGGCTGGGCTTTATGGATATGAGAGCAGCGAGGAGCTGCTGGATAATGTCCAAAACCTGAGTAAACAGGTCTATGTAAACAGTTCTGATTGGACCCGTGCTGTGCAGATGTTACGCTTGTCCGGGCAGGTTTCTTCATATGAAGTTGAGTGTTTGCGCAGGGATGGGAGTTCTGTCTGGACATCACGGGATTTTAGGCTGGTTGCTGCTGAGCCCGGTGTTCCGGATTATGTGGAAGGGTTTGTTATTGATATTACAGCCCGTAAGAAAGCCGAGGAGAAACAGCAGGATAGTGAGTGGAGATTCCGGTCTTTGTTTGAGAATTCTCCGGTAGCCCTTTTAGAACTTGATATGGGGGAACTTAAGAAACATCTTGATTCATACGGCTCAGACATGCTCCCTGTTATCCGTGAAGAGTTGCTATCAGATGCATCTTCGCTGCGTCGCTGTGTCGATATGGTTGATATTATTGATGCAAATAACCGGACAATTGAATTTTTCGGCAACAATTCCCGTGAAGAATTATTAAAGGGCGGACTCACTGCTTACGTTACCTCTCACTCCTGGCGCATTTACAGAACAATTATTCTTGATTTGCTCAAAGGGATCAAGCGTCACCGCAGCGAGTTCAATTTTGTGCGGCTGGACGGAAAGCAACAATCTTTTATTTTAAACCTCAATGTTGTTCCGGGCTTTGAGAATTCGTGGGGTCGGATTCTGGTTTCGGTTGAAGACATTTCTGAACTGAAGATAATTGAGCGGGAATTGCGGATCAGCAGGGAAGATGCCCAGAAAGCTAATGAGGCCAAGGGGCGTTTTTTGGCTAATATGACTCATGAATTCAGAACCCCTATGAACGCGGTCAAAGGTATTGTTCAGCTGCTGCAGCGGTCGGAGATGACCCCTGAGCAGCAGGAGAATCTGCGTCTGATCAATTCCTCAGTCGATAGTCTGTTGGTGATTGTTAATGACATTCTTGATTATTCCAGACTTGATTCAGTGCATATGGAACTGAATGAGGAGAACATCGATTTTCCGGTCTTTTTACAGGATATTCGGGATATGTTTGATGTGGGGGCGATGAATAAGCCGTTGCAGGTGATTCTTGATGCTAAGGGAGTACCGGGGTGTGTGCGCGTGGACAGTCTCAGGCTGCGTCAGGTGCTGGTCAATCTGCTCGGTAATGCGGTCAAGTTTACCGACAAGGGTAGTGTGACCCTGCGCTGCGGTATTGCCTCACTCTCTGATGAAGAGAGTAAAACCTATCTTTCATTTGAGGTCTCGGATACCGGAATAGGTTTGCCTGATGGAGCTGTTGAGTCATTATTTAAGTCTTTTGTTCAGGCTGACCCAAGTATAACCCGCCGATACGGTGGGACCGGATTGGGGCTATCTATCTGTTACAAGCTGGTTAAGCATCTCGGCGGGGAATTGTCGGCCAGCAATAATGATCAGGGCGGGGCGCTATTTTCTTTTATTCTGCCAGTAGAAGTCTGCGAAGAAGTTGCCGGAGCTGAAAATCTTGCGGATGTTCGTCCTGTTCAGGATCTTTCCGCTTTGAAGGTGCTTGTAGCAGACGACAGCAAGATGAACCGAATCCTGCTGCGTAAGATTTTTGATAAGAACGGCATTACGGATTACCTGATGGTCGAGAACGGTAAAGATGCTGTTGACGCTTTTGACGATGCTGACGATTTCGATATAATTTTCATGGATATCCAGATGCCTGTGATGGATGGTTTTGAAGCAACCAAGGCGATCCGTAAGACACATTCCCCGGTCAGGATAGTGGCACTTACTGCTAATGTCGGAGCGGAATTGTTGGAGAAATGCTTTGAAAGCGGCATGGACTCACGCATCACCAAGCCTTTTAATGTGGATGATCTTTTGGCGGAGCTATCGGAGGTTGCCGAGGCTTAGTCTTGTAATATGTTATTTCCGGTGGAGATCTTTAGGTATAGAAAAATGATGTTTATTTAGTAGTTTATGCCATTTTTATTTCGTCCGATATTTCTTGAACGGTTTTTATTACAATGGTAAATCCATACTTAGGCAGTCGATAAAAACTCCATCTGTGGCGTTGCTGCGAAAAGTATGTTTTTTTTACGGACGGATTGTGATGCTAAAGGCTCTTGCACAGAAAAAATATAATTATTTGCGTGTGGCCCCTTTACCTCATTTTGTTCTGGGGCTTTGCATTGGTATGGTCGTAACCCTCGTATGGCTTGCGGCTGAGTTTTACCGTGACGGACACCGTTTCGGTTTCATCACCTCTGCTGCAATCGCCATGAGCTGGGTGACCGGGGCTTTTTTCTCGGTGGCCGATATTATCAGCAGGTATAGGGAATATCTGCGTATCCGAAAGATGCTGGTTGATAAGGGGTTCAGCGATAAAATATTTAAAGCTGTGGCAACTTCCCGCTGCCAGCGAGACGCCGCACTCTGGGCCGCAAGGCAGACCGGGTACGGATGTCTGGCTAAAAAAGTATACCACCGTCTGGGATACCGCTGGTATCACGTTATGCCCGATAAGCTTGTAAGTAATCCCTTCAGACTTTTTACGCCCAAATTTTTACGCACCGCCTTCAAGCCCGGTAAGCGTATTTAATTTGCTTAGCGTGTATTTTTTAATGTTATCGAGTAAAAAAGCCCACAATATCATTATGATATTGTGGGTTTATTTTTTGTAAGAATTTAGGGTAATAATTTTTTAATGCGCATTAGGCCGGGCACGAAAGATAAATTTCCCGTCTATTTTTTCTGGTGCAGCTTTGTGTCGGGCCGGGATGTTGCGATATTTTGTTGCCTGATAGCCGAGGAATAGTGCTCCGTGGGCCATGTGGTTGTCCGGTATTTCCAGATAATCCAGCACTTTTTGACTGTATGCAGCGGCTAGGACTATGTATCCGGCCCAGCAGGTTCCGTAGCCTTTTGCGTGAGCGGTAAGTTCAAGGGTGTTGGTAGCGATAACAGTATCCGCCTGCGGGGTTATCCCCAGCTTGGGGGCCCATGCGATGGCGGCTGCAGGAGCGTTGCGGCAGATAACATCGTTGCCTTTTTTCCATGCATTAACCAGACCGGGCAAAAAAAGTTTTTTTGCCAGCGGGTTTTTCTGCTTGACCATTTCCTCCATCCATTCGGCGACAACCTCCCCTAGTTCGTGGACCTTTTCCGGGCTGTCCAGAACAGTCCATGAAACGGGTTGTGCGTTGTGTCCGGAAGGGGCATAGGCGGCGGTATGGATCAGTTCGCCTATTTCATTAGCACTGAGCGTTGTTTTTTTAAATCTGCGGGTCGAGCGGCGGGTTTTGATCAATGTTTCTACTTTAGTGGAACTAGGTAGTTCTTCTTGGGTGAAAGGAACGGCCTGTTCGCCTTCAAACGCACTTAGAGTAATGGCGCCGGCGGGGCAGACTGACATGCAGTGGCCGCAGTTTATACAGTATTTGGTCTTCTTGGGATGGACGGTGGGAGTTTGACCATTTTCTTCTACACTAAGAACGGAAAGGGGACATACATGCACACAAAGCCCGTCCGCTTTGCAGAGCTCAGGGTCGATTATAACTGGCAACATTTTGTATCCTGTTTCGGTGAATGTGAATTTTGATTCACATGATAGTAAGCATTGATTTTCGTTTGGCTAGTATTAAAAAAATCGGCCCCGTCTTTTTTAGGCGGGGCCGATTTTTTTAAGAGGTCAGTCGTTTTATACCGGCGGCAAGCATCAGTCCTGCCAATACGAGCGTCCACGGAGCTGTAACAGGTACAGGAGCTGGAACTGATTCAAGGAGTCCAAGTTTACCAATAGCGTGGAGGTTCTTATGGCCTCCGTAACCGAAGTGGGCGAAGCGGACCTTCTTGGGTTCGAATTCAACGTAAAATGCATTTTCAATATTATGCTTTCCTGTGAGCGAAGTGTAGTCGAAGACAGACTGCGTGGTCAGGGGAGTGTACTCTGTGTATCCGGTCATTCCTTTTCCGGCGTAGAAGCGGACAGTTGTACCGTGATCTATGTGTGCATCAATGTCACCGAGGGTGAAGGTCTCAGATGCCTGCAGTTTGCTGAATCCAATGGAACCGAGGTAGTTATTGTTGCCGAGTTTCCAAGTTTTACCTTTGTTTTCCATTACGAACTTGAAACTAGCTCCATGAGCGAGGGTTGCAAAAATAACCATTGCAGCCGCGAGAACCACGACAAATAAAGTCTTTACACTGAACAACTTCATTTGGCCCTCCTTGCGGCTGTGTGGTTAGGTTGAGCCTATTAAACAACGCATACCTTCCTACTATATAGGTAAGGGTTAGGTGTTCAAAGTCAATGAAGGGATATTTTTGGCAAAGAAAAACTCCTCGCCGTGTGCACGGGGAGGAGTTTCGGTAGTTATGTATAAGTAATTATTGTTTTGCTTTCTTGATGACTTTTGCTTTGTTTGAAATGTCAGTGACAGGAGTTTCCGGCTCGGATTCCATTTCTGCTTCAGTTACGTCTACTGGTTCAGTGATGGTGAAATCGTCAGCCTCAATAGGAGCGGTTTTCCATGAAAGCTCCATGCTTAGTTTGTTTTTCAGTTTTTGGGTTTTGGCCTTGATTTTTATGTTGATTCCATCTGAAGGGGTCAGGGTTACTGATTCTTCGTCGTTCTGGATAACCATTTTTCTGGCTTTAAAGCTTTTCAGGATGTCTTCCAGAATGGCAATGGTTTCTTCCTGTCCGATTTTTTTCTTTTTCAGACCGACTTTTGCTTTTCCTTCTTTACCCATTATGTACCTTGCCTTTTTATGTGGTTATCAGGTCAGTGAAAGCAGGGCTTGCGAAAGAAGAAGCGGGTCAAGATACGGAGTGCTTTCTTCACTGACAAGCTCGCAATCAATTACCTGTATGCCGAGTTTGTTTATCTCTTTTTTGTCAACTCCGCCGGGGTAGATTCCGTTTACCGAGTCTATGAGGACAAAGTTGAGCACGTCACTGACGGTGATGTTTTCAGGATCGTCCTTACGCAGATAGTAAAGCAGTTTATGAATCTGGTCCGTGAGCGAGTGTCCCTTTAGTTCCGGGTCTGTTCCGGTGTTGGGAGTGAAAACTTTTGGACAACGGCTGTCGCTGATGGCTTTGCCTATCCCTTCCGGTAGCAGGTTGGCCACCACACTGGAATAAAAACTACCCAAAGGATAGCAGATGAGTTCTGCGCTGTTGATCAGTTTTTTCATTTTATTTCTGATCTGCACGGTGCTGGGTGTGGAGTCTTCCAGATGTTCTGCCAGCCAAAGTTTTTTGATGCCGGAACCGATGGGAGAAGCTTCCTTTCCGGTGAGCAGGTGTTGACCGACTACAAAGCTGCCGTCCTCCAGCTCAGCAGCAAGGTGGACATCCTGATTAACGGTGGGACGCACAATGCCGCGCACCTCAACCAGTTTGGAAAAGATATAGATTACCGGGTCAATGTGACGGCGGTTGGTAAGGTAGCCGGCGGTGAGGATGATATTACCGATGCTGGCCCCGCGCAGGTTGAAGTCGCCCATGAAGTCCGTGAACTGTATGAAGTGGTTGCGGATGATTTTGCGCATGGGAGCGGGGATGTTGCGGACCAGAGGGTGTTTGCAGTCCTTCATCTCATCGAATTCTGCGCGCAACTCTTCCTCTCCGGCATCCTTGGACAGGCGGTAGGCGAAAAGTTTGTAGATTTCCGGGTTGCCAAGTACTGACTGGTCCGCAAGAGCCATGAGCCTGTTGCGGATATCGCCAACAGCCAGCATGTTGAATTGGTTCCGGATTACAGCTGAACTGCCCCCGGAATCAAAAGGGGTAATTATATGGATGCTGTTATGGGTGAACTGTGCAAGTACTGATGAAGTCTTCTTGAGAGCGGTTCCGCCACTGAAAAAAAGAATCCTCGGGCCAAGGTCCGGGGTTCTCCGGTAACGTTCCAGCTTCAGCGGGTCAGGAACCATGACTTCTCGTTCAATTTTAATGCGCATTTTTTTATGCCTCCGGCGGCTGAGGAAGGGGAGAGAAAACTTTAATTCGCCTCGTTCTGAGGCTCACCCCTTCGGGGCGTTGCCTTTCAGGAAACGTTCAAATCCGTCTTCCTACGGATTTGTGCTAACGCCCAAAGTTTTCTCTCCCCTTCCCCAGACCCCATCCCCTCTCTTTCAATGACGTTTTAGTTATGCTTCGCATCTAACGCGTTAATACGGTCTTTGAAAAAAGACGGCGAAGCCCTGCTAAAAGTTTTTGGGATTCTTAAACCCTTTTTTCAAAAAGGGTTTAAGCCCCCGGAGGGAAATATTTTTAACTAAAAGCGCGATAGCGCATCAAAATGCCCCCGAAGGGACCGTCGGTAGACCCGCCGGAGGCTTTCTATCAAAGTTTTCCTTCTTTCATGAATTTCAGGCAGGCGTCTGCTGCTTTATCGAAATCCACGCCACCGCTGATTTCAATGAGAGTTGTCTTTGACAGAAGATCTGCATAGGCGTCAACACCGGGATCATTTTCTTTCTCCGGAGAATCCGGGAGATAGAACAGCCCGGTTCCCTTCATGAAAGCGGGCAGAAGGTCTTTGCGCTCTTTGGGATCGACAACTTTGACAACTGTTTCGGAGTTGTCGCGCTGCCAGTTGAGGATAATCAGTCCGCTCAGCGGTGCTTTGAGGATGAATTTATCCGCTCCATAGCATTCGTCGATCAGCGCGTCGTATTTGTGTTCGAGTTCCCAGAGTTCTTCCTTGGGCATGGACAGGAATTTTTCCTTGTCTTCGGGATCTACGATGCAGCTGAGGTCCGGGTTGTTCAGTGCTGTTCCGGGGTTGATGCGCGGCTGTTTGGCAACGCCGTACATAGTCAGGAAATCGCCGTTGTCTTCGGCCATTACGCGGTCATTGCTGACGAAGGTTGTACCTCGGCTCATCAGATGCAGGGCGAGAGTGGATTTGCCCATGCCGGAGAAACCGGCCATGGCGATTCCGCGTCCGTTTTTGATTACGCCTGCTGCGTGTCCAAGAAAGGAACCTTTGTTGAGCTTGTATTCAATGAAACGGTTGTTGATGAAGTTGATGACCTGATTGGGGTTTTCAATGCAGGGACCGATGGCGATGTTCTCGTCACCGCCGAAGACGAAGATCATCCCGGTCAGTCTTTTGTAGACCACGCGGCCATCAGGAAGGTTGTGAAACTCTTCCTTGATCTTGGTTTTGCCGGGATCTGGCTGCTTAACGGTGTATTCAAGGCCGAGATCCGCTTTGGGGCACTCGTGCGCGGTGATCAGGATATCGCCTTTTTCGGCATCTATCAGAAATTCCTTGAAGTAGTTGTTCAGGTCAGCCAACAGTTCGGAGTTGTTGACCCGTGTTTCAATTACGCAGCCGCCGAAGTCGATGAACAGGGACTCAGTCGCCGGGAATTCGCTGCGGTATTTTTTAACAATAGCGGATTTGGTGATTGCACTCTGGTTCATTATCCTTCCACCTTTTTGATCACGTAGTCTACGTAATGGGCAGCTGCATCAATGCCTCGTGCATCAAGCAGGCCGCGAAATCCTCCAAATGCCGATACTTCAAAAATATATGGGCCGTCAGGGGTAATGGCCACGTCAACACAGGTGAAATCAAGATTAAAAATAGCCTGCGCTTTCCGGGCTAGGTCGATTATTTCCTGGGGGGGGTCCACCGGGGCATACTTGCCGCCGTTTACGGTTGTGGTGTTCCAGGAGTCAGTGGTTTTACAGCGTGCGTAAGTGGTCAGGTATTCTCCGCCGAGGAAAACTATGCCGAGGTCACTGTCATTGAGGTCGATGGTTTTCTGGATGTACATGGTATTGTACTCCTTATGGTAGTCCTCAATGATCTTGCGGGCGTCAGGTCCGGGCTTAAGTACGAACATGCCCCGTGCCTTGGTGCTGTAAAGTGGCTTGAAAACAGCTTCACCGTATTCTTCCACGGCAGCCAGAGCGTGATCCACGTCTTCTGTAATTGTGGTCGGGGGCATGGGGATATTGCCAAGCTGCAAGGATATTGTGCAGGTTAAGCGGTCCAGAACACGCAGGATGGAGTATGGGGAGGAGAAAATCTTTACCCCGCGTCCTTCGAGCATGCGCAGCATTTCAAGACGGTCGAGCAGATCCGGGGAGTACTGCCTGCCGATTTTTTTGATGATCAGCGCATCGTAAGTGGAAAGGTCTTCTCCCTCTACTATAGCCCGGCCTGAAGGCAGATCGAGGCGTACATCCTGCATTTCGAAAATCTTTGTAGCGCGGCCGGTCTTTTCAGCAACAGCCTTTGCAAGCTGCTCGGAGGACCATGCTCCTTTCAGTCCTATTACACCTATTTTCATGGTTTGCACCTTTGATTAGCTTGTTTAGTAGTGAAGAATGTCTTCAGGCAGAATGAAATTATTCCACTTCCCGCTGTAGCGGTTCATTTTTTCGAGCAGAAACATGGAGCGGTTGAACATTTCCTTGGCAAAAGCGTAGTTGAATTCGAAGCGGGTGGAAGTGTAGAAGGAGCGCGCCAAGGCAAGAGTCAATCTCGCCTGCCATGTTTCATCGTTGTTTTCCTGCGCGAATTCTTCCGCAAAGTTGTATGTGCGGGAGATGACGGCGTTTATTTTGTTTCGGATGGGGCGGTCGAAAACGGGCATGCGGAATCCGGAAACAAGGAAGACCGATAGGTCCTGAATGTAGTCAAAATCGCGGGAGCGGTGCAGGTCGATGAACCTGACCCGTTCGTCGTCATTGCTGTAAACAACATTGTTGCAGTTGAAGTCGCCGTGGATGAACACGGTGAAAGGAGCCGGAAGGGTTTCTTCGATAGTTCTACATTCGTTGATCAGTTCTTCTGAAGATACTATCTCTGCAGATCCCAGTTGGCGGGAATTGCGGTGGAATTCCGGGTGGACCTGAAGAACCCCGTTCTGACGAGACTTGAGCTGGTCCATGAAGGTGGTCCGGATTGATTGTTCCTTCTTGGTGGTGGTCCAGACATGGCGAAGGGTCTGTTCAAGGGTGAACAGGGCGTTTTCCAGATCATTATCGTCCGAAGTCAGGATCATTGTATCAAGAGTACAGCCGGGCAGGAATTCTACCAGCATGGACCCTTTGTTTTCTTCTTTACTTTCGTGGAAACCGAAAATTTCAGGAACCATGCCCGGAAAGCGTTCAGCCCATTGTTCAAGGCTGGCTTTTTCCAGTTTGATTTTATCGAGATTGCCTTCTTTGTAGATACTTCCCTGTGCTACCGGGGGATTGTTCTTGTTGTCATCCCCTTTGGCTTGTATCCGGCCTATGCGGCAGCCGGAGCGGGAGCCCCAGATACCCTGAAAGTCGATATCGGAGAACGATCCATCGTAGCCGGAAACACTCAAGGTCTGTTGCAGGGATTCGAACTGCTCAATCTTGATTCGTTCGCCGAGAATGGAAAAGATGATTGCTTCCCCGATGTTGAGCAGGGAGTCTCCGATCCTTTCCAGATACCGGAAGATAAACAGGCAGGTAACGAGGTCCGGGATGTTTTTCCCGCTGCCCATTTCCGCCATAATGCGGTTGAAGTTATCTTTGTAAAGTGAATCCAGACGGTATTCGGATTTACATATTTCAAGGGCCAGAGGCATGTCTTCAGAATTGAAGCCCTCGGCTATTTTTTCAACTGTTCCCTCAATTATATCGAAGGCTTCAGCGCACTCGTAGCGGTTAACGTAACCTTTGTCTTCCAGATAAGCCATCTGGTTGACGATGTTTACACAGTGGTCGCCGATTCGTTCCAGATTAACCGATGAGACCTGTATGGCCCTGATTTTGTTCAGCAGCTTGGTGTCAAGATCAATGGAGCTGTTGATTCGTGAATATGACTTGTTCTCGATAACGGTTTTAAGATTATCGATATAATCGTCGCGGGATGTTATCTTGCGGAACAAGGAACGGGAGGGCGAATTTACGAACTCCCGTGTTGCCTTGAGCTGATTTAGAACCTCAATAATGAGGAATTTAAAGTTTTCGTCCAACCCTTCGAATGTAAGCATAGTTTAGGTGTCGATGTTTAGGTTTTTGTCAGATGTCTCTGCGTCTACAACAGAATCTTTCCAACCGATTTTGATATTGACCTTATTGCTACCGGATTTTCTTTTAGCTTTTACAGTAAAATTAAGCAGTCCTTCCGGGTGCAGTTCAATTTCATCGCCGTTGGTGGAAAGCTTTATGTTTCCAGACTCAAATCCATCAACAAGGGATTGCAGGAAGGTTCGGATAGTCTCCGCATCCTGCAATGATTCAAATACGAACTTTTTTTCGCCTGCCATCATGTTTCTCCATAAGATGTTTTGCTGCTTCTAACATTGAGTGTAACGTGAATGATTGCAGCAATGTGAAGATTAGATGACGAAGGTATTGCTCGGTTAACCTGCCATTCGGGATTTGTATTCCTGAATTACAGAGTGACGGTCGATTCCGGCCACGATGAGTTTTTTTCTGATATTCAGGTCGTCCCATGCGGGCTGCAGGCCGATTTCGCGCGCAGCCTTTGCCGGGTCTTGAGTTTCAAGCGGTTTGGTTTTTTCGCTCATGTGGCAGTCGTCACCCATAAAAATGAGTAGTTCTTTACTGCCGGAAGGGCGAGAAGCGTTTTGCTCGTTGACCACGGAGATCAGGAAGTCGGTATAACGCTGGGATTGAGGGTTCCAGACCTCAATGCCGTCCACATCATATTTTGCCAGCAGAATGGGCCAGAATTCTTCGGGGTGGGGAATGACAACGCATCCGCCAAGGGAGCGGGCTTCCTCAATCACTTCAGTGGCCCGGTAGAAAAATTTAAGAGAGAAGTCAGCCTTGACCAGCTTTTTAACAGTTTTGAGATAGGCCTGAATGCGGTTGATCAGTGTGTCTCCGTATTTTGGGCGCATGGCATCAAAATAGTTGCGCAGCAGTTTGTTCTTGATGGAATCCCGGGGAACGCTGGACCATTCTTCATCAAGCATTGTCTGGATTTTGGTCACGTAGACGCGAACCATTTCCACGAGATCCTCATCAGCACCAGTGGATTTGGCTGCTTTTTCTATGCGGTCTTCAATCGGTTTGGTGATGGTGTCCATGTACTGGAAAAGCTGGGAGGAGCGGTATTTGAATGTGTGGGCCAGCATGGATTTCAGCACATGGGCTTCCTGCACTTTTTCATTTTCAAAGTGGAGCAGGAGCTGAACTTTCTGGTTGAATCCGCTGGCATAGCAGTCCACCTCAACCCCGGTGTAATCCCCGTAACTCATCAGCAGGTTATGCTGGGTGGGGATCATGAGCTTGTCGTGTACATTGGGGAACATCTTTGCCACGCGTTGGGTAATGTGCTTAAAGGGAACGAATTCCGGGTGCCAGTGCGCGGCCAGCAGGTTCTCCTGCCGGGGATAGATTTTGGAGGGGGTGACCACCTGCTCGATCTGCCAGTCGGCAAGTTCTGTGGAGATCACTTCATGGAATCGTTGGCGATCTTCGTCTGTAATTTCAGGAGAAACTTTTACTGCCGCGGGGCAGGATGCTGCTGTGTTCATTTTATCCTCTTATTTGTACCGTGAATGGCAGTGGGCAGTGATGCTGTTAATTTCGTCACAGGCTTTATGGGCGGCATCAATGTCTGAGTCGTTACAGGCCTGCTGAAATTGTCCACAGGCTTCCGTGAATTCGTCGTAATATTCATCGCCGTAGCCTTCGAAGCCGACCATGAGCTTGGAGTCGGTCATGAATTCTTCTACCACGCCAGCGGGGGGAAGAGTACCGGCATGTACTGATTTGAAAATAATTTTAAAGGATGCTTTCATCCTTTTTTTGAGTGATTTATATTTGGGTTTAGCTGATGCCGTTTCTTCTGCAACAGAACTTTCTATTTTGTCTTCAGCTATTTCTTCTTTTTCTGCTGGCATGGGCTTGGCCGTTACTTTGACAGCCGTATGGCCGAACTCATTTCGAATGTTGATTTTGAGCTTTTTGAAACCCTCAATCATCACCAGATATGCATCTTCTTCCGAGGCTCCTCCTTCAAGGGCGTCCGCCATCTTGCGCAGGAAGGCCGGGAGTTCACCGGGCTGGATATATTTTTCTATTTTGCTTTTTTTAGCCATATCAACTCTCCGTATTTCTCTGATGTTTATTGATGCAAGACTGGCAGCAGGTCGGTTTATCCCTACAGGATGTATATGATCGACTTAGCACAATAATTGCGGTTTTGTTACAATTTGGCAACTGAGTAGAGGGCATTACTTTACAAACGACGATACCAGAAGTGTCAGGTTTTGTGGATTATATACCTGTATGGTGGTATCCGGCCAGTAAGAATTTACAGTAAAGCCCGAAATCTTTTTAGATTCCGGGCCTTATAGTAATTTGTTTCAGGTGGTAATATTTAATCTTCAGCAATCGCCAGTTCTTCAAGGTTTTTGCCAGTTTCCTGCTCAATGGCAGTCTTAATGCGCAATGCTGTCTCTTTGCGTTGCATCAAATCTTCAGCCTTTTGGGTATCGTTCCCACATGCTTCTATTTTATGGTCATACATATAAATAACTGTGACCATCTGGTCCCCTTTGACCAGCTTGTCGGCGATGAAGACAATTTCTTTCTCTGTAACTGGAAGTTTGCCGGAATATTCAAGGTCATTATGCGCTCCGACGATATCGGCTACTTCGGGATACCCTTCTTCGCGAAGAAGGGCGGCTCCTGCGGCAGCATGGTCCTCCTGACCCTTGGCAATGTCATGCAGCAATGCTCCCGCTGTTATCAGGGCTAGATTTGGTCCTCTGTCGCGTAGCCACTTTAAATCACGCCCGATGCGCCGGGCGACGTCGCGGACCATTCTGGAGTGGATTACGGACGTTTCCGGGGTGTTGTGGGAAGCGAGGAGTTTTTCACATTGTTCCGGAGTTGGGATGGGCATGGGTGGAGTTCCTTATAATGTGTATTTAGTTGTTCAGATTCTTTCGCTAGGGAGTACTGGGTTCGATTCATTAAAAGTTGCCCGAAAAAATTATTCCTCAATGCGCTCCTTGTAAAACTCAATAAAATTCCGCACCAGCGGGGTAGTCCTTTCCGGATTCCAGATCATGCCGATCTCGAAGGGATGCAGGTCAATTTCAAGTGGTTTCAGGGCGATGCCGTCGGGGATGGTTCCAGCTGAATCACTGTTGATTACAGTCCAGCCAAGTCCCGCGGCGACGAATACGTTTCCGGTGTGTTTGCGTTCGTATTGCATCCCTATTTTTAGTTCAAGGTTTCTTTCGCTGAAAATTTTCTGCATTTCCTTTACCCGCATGCGGCAGTACGAGTCTGTGCTGCATATGTAGGGGAGTTTTGAAATATCCTCCAGAGTCAGCATGTTCTTTTGGGCAAGGGGATGGCTGGCCGGAATAGCAGCGCAGGTACTGGTCTTGTGAACAGTCAGGCATTCCAGACCCTTGGTGTCGACAAGGTTCATGGTCACGAAGCCAACATGGCGGGTTCCTTCCCGGACTGCGTTTATCTGGTGGTATGTGTTTTCATCGTAAAGACTGACATCCACATCAGGGTAATCCCCAATGAAATCGCCCATGATCTGCGGGAATGTTGAGGACAGGGCTAGATAAATGAAGCTGATCTTCAGTTTGCCTGCCCGTCCATTGCCCATGGCGTGCAGGGTTGTTTTGGAGCGGTCCATGATGCCCAGCATTTCCTTGGCTTCCTGGAGAAAGTATTTGCCCTCTTCAGTCAACTCCACTTTGCGGTTGTTACGGTTGAATAAGCGCACTTCCAGCTCTTCTTCCATATTCTGAATCTGTCTGCTTAGCGGAGGTTGCTGGATGTGCAGCCGTTCAGCCGCCTTTCCAAAATGCAGCTCTTCGGCAACAGCGATAAAATAGCGTAATTGACGCATGCGCATAATGATACCTTTTTGATCTCAAAGTTTAGGTAAATGGTATTGGATCAGTATTATACTTTGTCCTACCTTAAATCAAACACAAATCGGAGGATCTCAAAATGTATGGATTGTATTCTTCAGGTTTTGCAAGTCGGCTGGTGGCAACGGTTCTGGCAACGATCTTATTTTGCGGGGCTATGGTCGTTTCGTCACAGGCTGGGATGCTGGTGGCAGAGGGCAAACGTAGCCGCTACATTGCCGATCAGGAAGCAGGGATTGTTTATGTGGTCTATGCTGATGGCGAGTGGGTGCGTTTTGCGGACGGATTCGGGCATATCAGCGGCTTTTGCACTGCTCCAGACAACGCGGTTTATGTTCTCTCCGCTTCGCAGCGCAGACTGTATCGGGTTAGTGCTGATGGAGAGGTTGCTGATGTCAGGAAAGTCGGTTCATGTCCGCAGGCTATTTTTGTGGATCGCGATGGGGTAGTGAAATTTGTTCAGCGCAGCGGGGTGGTAACGGATGTCCATTAAACTTGAGCGGCATAGAAAGCAAAAAAGGATTGAATCTTTCGATTCAATCCTTTTTTGGAAAAGTGGCGTCCCCAAGGGGATTTGAACCCCTGTCGCCGGCGTGAAAGGCCGGTGTCCTGGGCCAGGCTAGACGATGGGGACGCATTTCAAATATGCACCTGCTTCAGTGGCCTGAATCACTTTGTTACGAAGCCGGTTTTATATAAGGACTTGGCTGGCAAGTCGTTTTTACGATGGCGTCCCCAAGGGGATTTGAACCCCTGTCGCCGGCGTGAAAGGCCGGTGTCCTGGGCCAGGCTAGACGATGGGGACGCAT
>PPCM01000758.1_pt1 | contig 20974 bp, 23 predicted proteins | sample 1555541 | NCBI WGS metagenome assembly PPCM01 (sample SAMN05284479, study PRJNA326546) | Marine sediment metagenome, whole genome shotgun sequencing project. | isolation source: marine sediment | place: Germany: Wadden Sea | collected 2012-09-05 | reverse complement strand
AAAGATATGCTAGAAGAATTATTTCAGATAGTATATTAGAAGTGTTAGAATTAACAAATGACTTCAGTTATATTGAAGTTCACGCTCCAAAAAAATTCATAGGAAAAACAATTATTGATTTGGATGTACGTAAAAACTTCAATGTGAATGTTGTTTCTGTAAAACGTGGTGAAGAAATCATTACTCCAACAGCAGCAAACGAAATTCAAGAAGAAGATATTTTAATGATTGTAGGAAACAATAAAGCAATATCAAAATTCTAAGAAAATTAGTTATTTACCATTCAAAAGGTGAATAGCTTTTTTTAATTTGTGATATAATTTCTTGTGAGGTGAAATGAATGGATAAAACATCTTTAAGAGAAGTAAAAATAGAAAAAAATTATTTAAAACATCCAGAAGGATCTTGCTTAATTAGCGTAGGAGATACAAAAGTGATTTGTACAGCTACAATTGAAGAAAAAGTTCCGTTTTGGCTAAAAGGTCAAGGTAAGGGATGGGTAAATGCTGAATACTCACTATTACCGAGAAGTACAAATACAAGAGTACCGAGAGAATCGGTAAGGGGTAAACAATCTGGAAGAACTGTTGAGATTCAACGTTTGATTGGAAGAAGTTTAAGAAGCGTCGTTGAACTAGAAAAACTAGGTGAACGTGTTATTACAATCGACTGTGATGTCATCCAAGCGGATGGTGGTACAAGATGTGCCTCAATCACTGGTGGGTTTGTCGCATTAGAATTGGCAGTGAAGTCATTACTTGAAAAAGAAGTGATTACAGAAAACCCAATTAAAGAAAACTTGGCTGCGATTTCTGTAGGGATTGTAAGCGATGAATTTGTCTTAGATTTAAACTATGAGTTAGATTCAAATGCTGATGTCGATATGAATATTGTTATGACAGAATCTGGTAAGTTCGTCGAAATCCAAGGTACTGGTGAAGAATACACATTCACAGAAGAACAACTTCAAGGAATGTTAACATTGGCTAAAAAAGGAATTAAAGAGTTAATTGAAAAACAAAAATAAACTGTTCTTTGCTTCCGGTAATATTGGGAAAATTAAAGAAATAAGGCGATTACTTCCAGACTATGAAATATCAGATTTAAGTGAATTAGAGATCGATATTGAGGAAACAGGTTTAACATTTAGAGAAAATGCGTTTATTAAAGCAAAAGAAGTGTTTGATCGATTTCAAATACGTACTCTTGCAGACGATTCAGGAATAGCCTGTGATGCGCTGAACGGTGCTCCCGGTGTATTTTCGAAACGTTTTGCTGGAACAAATATAGATGAGGATAACAACATTTTACTTGTAAAAAAATTACAGGGAAAAGACCGAACGTGTAGATTTGTGTCTTGTTTGTGCTTATATGACGGTGAAAACCCACATTATTTTGAAGGTGAAGTCGTTGGAACGGTTATCGATGAACCACGTGGAACAAATGGTTTTGGATACGACCCCATCTTTTATTTAGAAGAGGAAAACAAAACATTTGCAGAGTTAACGTTGGAAGAGAAAAATCAATATTCACATCGCGCTAGAGCTTTAAAAAAGTTGTTACAAAGCGGGTTGTTATGAAAATATTAATAGTTAGTGATTCTCATGGAAATCAACATATTTTAGAGGATATTATAACTCGACACAGTGTGGATGATGTTGTTCATTGTGGTGATTCTGAAATACCAACTGATTGGTTCAATATGCGTATGGTACGCGGAAATTCCTGGAACGACGCACCACTACCTCTCGAGTTGTTGATTGAAGTAGAAGGTAAAAAAATATTTGTTACACACGGACATCTTTTTGGTGTGTATTCAAGTTTGCAAAGATTATTTTATAAGGCAAAATCATTAGAGGTAGATTATTGCTTCTATGGCCATACACATATAGCTAGATATGATGAAATCGAAGATATTGTATTTATTAATCCTGGGTCAATTGTAAGACCACGTGATGGAAGAGCTAGTTATATGATATTAGAAACTAAAACAGGTGAATGTATTCACTACGACACAAGCGGTAAGGAGATAATGAGATATGAAAGAAGTAATTGATCTAATCAAAAAGCTGACAGGGAAAGACGCTGTAGTTGATTCAAGATTAATGGGAGGAATGAGTAACAGAACGTATATTGTTACTATTGATGACAAAAAACATACATTCCGTATTCCAGGTAAAAAAGCAGAAACATTTGTTAATCGCGACATCGAAAAAAAATGTATTGAAGCTGTCGATGGATTAAACATCAATAATAAAACATTATTGTTAGATTTAGAAGATGGATATAAACTAGCTGAATTTGTAGAGGGAACTCCTCTTAACGAGTTAGCAGATCTTCATCTAGAAGAAGTAGCAACATTGTTAAAAACATTACACAATGCAGATACACGTTTTGAAAATGATTATGATCCATTTGGAAGATTAAGCGAATATGAGTTGTTAAACGAAGATTTATCTGAGGAGTATTTCGCAACAAGACAAAAGTTTTTTAAACATAAAGAATACCTATCATCATTACCAAAAGTAATGGCACATGGTGATTCTCAAAAATCTAACTTCGTTATTGGTGAAAAATGCTATTTATTAGACTGGGAGTTTGCTGGAAACAATGATTTTTATTATGATATCGCATGTTTCGGTAATGTTGATTTTAATGATGCAATTCAACTTTTAGAAGTATATTTAGGTCACAAACCTTCGGATGAGGAATTAAATCGTTTAACACTTTGGAGAACGTTCCAATGCTTACAGTGGCATAATGTAGCCTTATACAAAGATGTAATTGGTTTGAGCGAAGAATTAAACGTTCCATTTAAAGCTGTAGCTGGGAAATATTTAAATCTAGCAAACGAATTATTAAGCACATTAAGAAAATAACCTAATGGTTATTTTTTTTCTGATAAAATATTGATTATGTTACAATATATTAGAGTTTAAGGAGGAGCATATGTTATATCAGTTATCATCTATTTTACACATAAATGACTATGATGAACTATTAACAACTTATTTTAGTATGCTCCAAGATGAAGCAGCTTTTATTTCAGTGGAATTATACCTATTTCCTAAGATGAAAAGAGAAATAATATCGTACCGATTTACCAATGGTTATTTATACAAAAAAGCACATAAACTAACCGATATGGAAGATACAATCCTAGAAGAGCAATTTGTTGAAAAAGAGTTCACACAATACATGGGTTCAGATTTAATGCAAAAAAGATCACTCGCGAAGGAATCATATTATTTTGACGAAGGTGCTAAAATGATTCAAGCCTATCCAATGATTGAAATCTCACGCTTAAATGCCTCAATGGTTTTATTATTTGAAGACGAATTTGAGATTGATGTTTCTGATGCAATTGAGTTTTTAAACGCGAAATTATCTATCCTTTTTACTTCAGAGGAATTAAAGGAAGAGAAACTGTATTATCAAAAAATTTTATTAAATGAAAAAATATTTCCTTATAAAGTGGATGAAATTAATGATGAGTTAAAGAAACATCATCAAACTGCAGAGAATACTAAGAAAAAAGTTATCAAAAATGACGGGAAGTATTACGAATTAACGAAAATAGATGTTGAATCTGGTTATTTAAAAGATATCTCTTATGAAATTTCTTTAAGAGTATCTGAACAAGAAGCATTCAGAGATCAAGAAACAAGATTTAATACATTGAATAAACTAAAACAATCTTTAGAAGGTCAATATTCCATTATTGAACTACAGTTTGAAGAAACATATTTACATGATGTACGTAAAAAAGCACTTGACCTGTATGACAGACAACAATTGTTCAGAGACGAAAACAAAATTTTTGTTTTGTTGGACTTTACGGACAAAAGGTTGTTGAATAAAGAAGTTCGATCTTTAAAAGATACATTAGGAAATATTATGACCTTTGAGTACTCCATTGGTGTTATTAGAGTTCCAGTTGATGTAAAAAAAGATCCTTTAAAATTGTTGCAAGCGATAACCGATTCTGAATATGAATTTTATGATGCCAAAGAACATAAGAAAATGATTGGTCTGTTAGTTCAAAAGAAGAATGTAATAGATAAAATTTCAGCAAATCGTCACGAGTTGTCATTTCATCCGATTGTAAATACAAGAAGTCGTTTAGAGGGGTACTTTGTTTCACTCGGAATAGACGAAGTTATCTTAGAAGATAAAAGAGTTGAGTTGATGCTAGTTCACTATGCAATGGAGCAAATACGTCAGATAAAAAAAGATGTTATATATTTTATTAAAATTAGTGATGCTCTCTGTAAAACGAAAGAGTTAGAAGACTTATTAAAACAATATAAACATGAACAAGATTTATTTAAGAAAGTCACCTTAATATTTGACTCTATTGGTACTCGTTCTGAGGAATACCTATTATGGAAACAAAGTAAAATCGCTAGAAATAGTGTTGAAGCGTTGTTTAAACAGGAAAAAATAGTAGATTATTTGTTCCAAAAAATAGCCTATGAAGATTTTAACAAAGAGTATTTTGCATTTTTATCTAGATTAGAAGATAAAGGTATTATTCCAGTCTTTGAGGTAGATACAAAAGAGGAACTTCAATATGTTATTGATTATGGAATTGGATTTGTATATACTAAGAACGCAAAGGACGTATTAATTGAGAAGAATTGACAATAAGTTTATAATAATGGTAGAGGTGGAGTTATGAAAAAAATTATATTTGCTGGAGGTTGTTTTTGGGGTGTTGAAGCCTATTTTAAACAACTTAAAGGTGTTGCAGCAACAAAAGTTGGTTACATCGATGGCGACAGGGATAATCCAACATACGAACAGGTTTGTAATGGGTCAGCAAATCATGCTGAAGCCGTGGAAATATACTATGAAGGAATTACATTAGAAGAATTATTAGACCATTATTTTAGAATAATTGATCCTACCGCAATCGACCGCCAAGGTCCAGATATAGGGAGACAGTATAGAACAGGTGTTTATTTTTCTAAATTATCAGATTTAGATATTATAATTAAATATATTAAAGCTGAACAAAAAAAATATGATGATCCAATTGCTGTTGAAGTAAAACCAGAAAGTGCGTTTTATCTAGCTGAGAAGTATCATCAAGATTATCTTGAGAAAAATCCATGTGGTTATTGTCATATAAACTTAGACTTAGCCACTTCAGATGAGAAGAAGGTGAAGTAAATGCAAATAGTAATGACGATTGTTGTATTGGCATTAGTAATAGGACTATATATTGGGTCTTATATCTTAAATAAAAACACGCCAGTTCCAGAAGGGATTACACCGATGGAAGAATGTAATGCATGTAACACAACTACGTGCGGACATCATCCTACAAATAATGTAAAAGATGATATCAAAGAGTTTATCAAAGACGGAAAAGAATATGATTGTGAAATCTAAAGTTTACTTTAGGTTTCTTTTTTTTATGATATAATTTTTTAAGAGGTGAAGGCTATGATTTTAAGTTGGGATCAATATTTTATGGGTGTTGCTAAACTAAGTGGATTAAGAAGTAAAGATCCAAACACTCAAGTTGGAGCATGCATCGTAAATGATAAAAGAAGAATTGTCGGAATTGGTTATAATGGATTTCCAATTGGTGTCGATGATTCTACTTTTCCGTGGGAAAATGACGGTGAATATTTAAACACAAAATACCCATACGTTGTACATGCAGAAGCAAATGCAATTTTAAACTCTACAACGAATTTAGAAAATTGTACAATATACGTAAACTTATTCCCTTGTAATGAATGTGCTAAATTAATTATTCAATCGGGGATTAAAGCGATCGTGTATGTGAGCGATAAATACAAAGAAGTAGAAAGTACTATTGCGTCTAAAAGAATGTTAGATGCTGCTGGAGTTGACTATAGAATGATTCCAGATATCAACATAGAGGTTACAGAATGAAAAGGGTGTTAATAATAATTAGTGGCATTATATTGGCAGTTATCAATATAGCTGCCTTTTATTACGGTATATGGAGAATCGATTATGATATATTGATGCCAGGTGGTATTAATGAAATTGAAGACAAGGTCATTATTATGAATGATAATGAGCAAAAAGGGACGTTTAATTCAGTCTATGTTTATTCAGTGGAAAGACCTACTAGACTAATGGTTTGGTTAGCTGAACCAATGATTGGAGTGGAAGCATTTGAATTAAGTGAAACGACAAGTCTTTTATCAAATGCACAACTTTCAGCAAGAGGGAAACTTCTTTATGACACAGGTTTAGAGTATTCTCTTATTCATGCTTATGAAGCAGCTGATGCAAACATTAATTACTTTTTAGAGTTTGTTAGTATTTCCTATTATGATCCATCGTTAAATGATCTGGATATCGGATTGGAGATTACTGGTGTCAATGGTGTTGATATTTCTAGTTATGCTTCCTTTGTTGAAATCGTTACGTCATCTAATAGTGTGACCTTAAATACAACTGATGGTGATTATTTTATGGAAAAAACATCAGGAATATATGGAGTACAAATATTACCGAATTATAAGGTTTATGAAGCGGATCCACCTTATGCGATTCAAACTGTAAATGTTGCTGGTTCAAGTGGTGGACTGTTACAAACATTAAGCATTTTTAATCAGTTAACGGAAACAGATTATACACATGGGTTAAAAATTGGGGGTACTGGGACGATTTCTACATCCGGTTATGTAGGACCAATCGGGGGTGTTTCCCAAAAAGTTATCGCAGCTGCAAGAGATGGACTAGATATATTCTTTGTTCCGGCTGAAAACTATCTAGATGCTGTTGAAACGAACGAGTTAATGAATTTAGAGTTAAATATTGTAAAAGTTGAAACCTTTGAAGACGCTGTTACATATTTAGTGGAAGAAGGTGCTTCAATTGAATAAATGGAGTATAAATAAGTTGTTTTTTTGGAATTTATTAAACATTAAAAAAAGACATACTGCTTTTAATGCGTTACCAACGAAGGAATTTTTAATTAAAAATACACTGGGAATACTGATCTCAGCATTCATCCTGTTTACACCAATTGTGTTTGTAGGGAATGTCTTTATTATGTACTATTTATATAAGTCAGTATGGACTATATTTATTGGGATTGTTTTGGTATACTTACTTGTATTGTTTTTTGCACTAGGAGATTTTATCATGGTGAAATGGGCAGTACCTGAGTTATTAGAAGATAAAAAGAATTATATTAAGTTTTATAATATTGTGGCGATACTTCTAAGTATCTCACTTACAGTTTATTTATTAATTGAGGTGTTATGATGTTAATTGGTATATTAATTATTCTTGGTATTGTTATCTTAGACCAAGTAACAAAGTTGATAATCTTAAATACTGTACCATATGCGCATTCTATAGAAGTTATTCCAAACTTCTTTGATATTACTCACAGAGTAAACACAGGTGCAGCCTGGAGTATTTTAGAGGGGCAAATGTATATGTTCTATGGTATTACTATAGTTGCATTAATTGTATTTGCATATTATTTTAAAGACGTAAACTTTAAAAGCAAAAAAGTATATTCACTTGGGATTTCGATTCTAATTGGTGGGACAATCGGTAACTTTATTGATCGACTTAGAATTCAAGGAGTTGTTGATTTTTTAGATTTTAATATTTTTGGATATGATTTCCCTGTATTTAATGTAGCGGATGCTGCATTAAATGTCGGTATATTCTTATTCATATTGGCGGTGTTGTTTTTTGATAAAGATTAATGAAGAAAAGAATAATGTAAGAGTAGATAAATATCTGGCGGAAGTGCTAGATTTTTCACGTTCTACAATACAAAAGATGATTGCGGAACAACTTGTTACTGTAAATGGTGAAGTTGTTAAAGCAAACTATAAGCTAAAAACAAATGATGAAGTAGAATATAGTGAGTTACCAGAGGAAAACATTGAGGTGTTACCAGTAGATATTCCTATTGAGATTGTTTATGAAGATGAAGATGTAATTGTTGTAAACAAAGAATCTGGTATGGTTGTACATCCAGCACATGGACATTATGATGATACATTAGTAAATGCATTGTTATTCCATATCAAAGATTTATCGACAATTAATGGCGTAAAACGTCCTGGAATTGTTCATAGAATCGATAAAGAGACAAGTGGACTTTTAATGATCGCTAAAAATGATTTGGCGCATCAAAGTTTATCTTCTCAACTTCAAGATAAATTAGTTGAAAGAAAATATGTTACGCTGGTTCATGGAATTATTCCTCATGAGTTCGGTAAAATCAATGCTCCAATCGGTAGAGATGCAAATGACCGAAAAAAGATGGCGACAGTTGAGGGTGGTAAAGAAGCAGTAACACACTTTAAAGTACTAGAACGTTTTGAAGAATTTACATTAGTTGAATGTCGTCTTGAAACTGGTAGAACCCATCAAATTAGGGTGCATATGAAGTTTGCAGGATTCCCAGTTGTTGGTGATCCTATCTACGGTAGAAGAAAAGTAATTGGAAAAGATGGGCAGTTCCTACATGCACAAACATTGGGGTTTGATCATCCGAGGACAGATGAATACATGGAGTTTGAGAGTGAACTACCAGAGTTCTTCACAAAATTCTTAGAAAATTTAAGAGGAGAGTAATCTCCTTTTTTTCCTTTTATTATGGGAAAAATATAGTATAATAAACTGTAATGCAAAAATAAGTTTCCGAGGTGATTGTATTGTTAGAGTCAATTTATGATAAGTCTTTAGATTTATTAAAAGAACTTGGTGTACCTTTTAAAATGGACGACGTAGCTAGTGAGATGGGCATTAGTAAAAAAACGATTTATAAATACTACCCATCAAAGGAAGTGTTGATTAAAAGAATGATTAATGAGTGTGCTTTATCGTTCGAATCGTATAATCGATCAATTATCTACAATAATAATCTATCAGAAATTAACAAGCTTTTCTTGTTGTTAGAAACAATACCTAAGGAAGTTATTTTATATACAAGGAATGTATTAGAAGGGTTAAAGCATTATTACCCCAATCTGGCAATTACCTTGGAGAAGCATTTAAACGATAGAAGAGCTGCGATAAAAAAACAGTTTGAATACGCTAGTAAATCTTTTTATATGAATTCAGTATCTTTTGATGTGTTTTATGCAATGTTTCATTCAATTTTTGAGTTGTGGCAACAAGATACAACAAAGGATATAGAAAACTTAAAGGCAAATTCGATTAAAACATTAAGGGAAGGGTTAGTAAAAGAATGAAAGAATACGTAGTAGTAATAGGTGCAAGTAATGTAGATGTATTTGCAAACCCTGAGACAGAAAGATTGCATGATTCAAACATCGGTGTTATAACAACATCATTAGGTGGAGTTGGTAGAAATATTGCGGAAAATATCGGTTTACTAGGAATTGATGTACAACTGTTGTCCATTATTGGGAACGATACATATGGAGAAAAAATTATCCAAGAGACTAGTAATGTCCAGTTTGAACACTGCGTAAGAGCGAATCAAAACACGGGTGTTTATTTATCTGTTGGAAAAGACATGATTATAGCAGTAAATGATATGTTGATTAATGATTCTATAACAGAAGAATCTATTCAAAAAATGCATGATGTTATTGAAGGCGCTTTATTGGTCGTTTTAGATACGAACTTCTCAAAAGAAGTGTTAGAATATGTTGCCCATACTTACCAACATAAAACAATCATACTAGATCCAGTTTCCGGCGTGAAATGTGCAAAAGTTAAAGCATTTATTGGTAAATTTCATACAATAAAGCCAAATATAATGGAAGCAGAGATATTAGCAGATATGGAAATTGCTACTGACAATGATTTAAAAGTAGCAGGTAATTATTTTCTTTCTAAAGGGGTACGGGAAGTATTTATTACACTAGGAGAACGTGGTGTATATTATTCTAATGGAGAGGATTCCGGTATTCATCATGTTGAAAAGTTGGATTCAGTTAACGTTACCGGTGCAGGAGATGCATTTGTTGCAGGACTAGTATATGCAACTTTACATAAATATAATATAAAAGAGAAAGCAGTTGCTGCTAGTAAGGCTAGTGCAGTTGCTTTAAGAAGTAAACATACGATAAACAAAGAATTATCGGTAAAAGATATAGAGGTGAAATAATGTTACAAGTAAAAAAAGAAGTACAAGATGCATTAAAGGCAGGAAAACCTGTTGTTGCGTTAGAGTCTACTATAATTTCTCATGGGATGCCTTATCCTCAAAATGTTGAGACAGCGTTAAGAGTAGAACAAGTAATCCGTGAAAATGGAGCGATACCAGCGACAATAGCGATTATGGATGGATTTTTAAAAGTTGGACTAACAGAAGAGGAAATAGATCGTTTTGGATCTGCTAACGACGTTATGAAAGTTAGTAGAAGGGATATACCATATGTAATCAGTAAAAAAGTATTGGGTGCAACTACAGTAGCAGCTACAATGATTATTGCTGAAATGGCTGGAATTGATGTATTTGTTACAGGTGGTATTGGTGGTGTTCATAGACATGGTGAAACAACTATGGATATCTCAGCTGATTTAGAAGAATTAGCAAAAACAAATGTTTGTGTAGTATGCGCAGGTGCAAAAGCAATATTAGACTTGGGAAGAACACTAGAATACTTAGAAACTAAAGGTGTACCTGTTTTAGGGTATCAAACAAAAACCTTGCCAGCATTTTATTCAAGAGAATCTGATTTTAAAGTAGACTATAAAATGGATACTCCACTTGAAATTGCTGAGATGATTCACGCTAAAAACACTCTTAATTTAGACGGTGGAGTTTTGGTAACAAACCCTGTTCCTGAAGAAGATGAGTTTAAACGTGAATTAATCGATAAGCACATCGATAAAGCGTTAAAGGAAGCGGATGAACTTGGAATAAAAGGAAAAGATTCTACCCCATTCTTATTGGCAAAAATTAAGGAGATTACTAAAGGTAAATCATTAGAAGCTAATATCGCGTTAGTATTAAATAATGCTGATGTTGGTAGTAAAGTAGCAGTAGAATTGGCAAAACTTAAGTAAAGAAAAAGCGGATGCAGAATGCATCCGTTTTAATTTAAATTATTCAGCTGGTGGTGTAAATGTTCTTTGAGCCACCTCTTGGTCTAATAAATATAAACCAGCGTCTTTTACTAATTTAATTTTTGTGATTAAGTCAGCAACATTTTCTTCCTCTTCTACTTGCTCATCAATAAACCACTGTAAAAAAGAAGTTGTAGCATATTCTTTTTCCTCTTGAGCTAAACTCATAAGTTCGTAAATTCTGCTTGTAACTAATTGCTCATGTTCTAATGATACTTCAAATGCGTGTAATAACGATTTGTAATGGTTATCCATATCTTCAAAACCAGTAATGTGTACACGTCCACCTTTTGTAGAAATGTAACTGAAGAATTTTTTCGCATGGAATAATTCCTCTTCATATTGAGTTAAGAACCAATTTTCAAATCCGTTTAATCCAATTTCAGAACAGTATCCAGCCATTGCTAAATAAATGTGTGCTGAGTAAATTTCAAAGTTCATTTGATCATTTAATGCTTTTTCTAATTTTTTGCTTAACATAATTCATCCTCCTAAACATATCTATTATAACAAACTCTATTTTAAATTTTTAGCTTTTTGCAAGTTTTTAAAGTGCATTTTAGCGTATTTTGCTAAAGTTTCTTCACCATGCAAGTCTAAAACTTTTCTCGCAGCTTGATCAACTTGGGCTCCAGCGCCTTTAGGAAGTCTCATTCCTAATTCATTTTCCATTTTGGTCCATAAAACTAGGAAATAATATCTTGCTAAAACGGAAGCTGTAGCTACTGAAATATACTTACTTTCTGCTTTTTGCTCAAACTTGATTTTAGTATAAACATCACGTTCGCTTTCTAAATATTTAAAGTATTTTGCTTCAGGTGTAAACTCATCTACAATAACTTCCTCACATTTTGTAAATCTAGTCAACTCGTTTAACGCTCTATTGTGCATTAGTGCTTTAATTTTATTTAAGTTTGATGTTTTATTATATAGTTTGTTGTAATATGCATTTTCTAAAAATACTTCTTTATGTGTAATAACATCCTTTATTTGTGATCCGATTTTATAGATTTTTTCATCTGTTATTTTTTTTGAATCACCCACGCCTAAATCTTTCAAATAATCAATCTGCGACTCATTAACATAGGCAGCCACAACTACAATTGGTCCGAAAAAGTCTCCTGTACCTACTTCATCAGAACCGATACTTTCTCCATCTTTTTTAAAATGTTCCCGCCATAATTTATATTCCGACTCAGCGATTGGTCCTTGGAACATTACCTTTCCAGACTTAAAACCAGTTACAGTCACCGCTGTCGTCTTTGATAAAAACTCCATATGTTCTGTGCTTGGTTTTGATAATGTATCTTGATAGTGTTTCTTAATTGTCTGAAGTGCTTCAGGTGTCACACTTAATATATAGTTCATCTAATCAACTCCTATCTATCATTATACAAAAAAGTTTGCTAAAATAGTAGCGGTAAGGAGTGATTATATGATTGCAGATAAAATTACTTTAGAATTTGATAAGATCACTAATCTACTAGGAAACTACGCATTTACTGATTTAGCAAAAAAAGCTTTATTAGAACTAGAACCGATTAATGATGAAAGAAAAATAATTGAAGATTTAGCAAGAACGGATGAAGCTTTAGTATTAATTTATAAACTGGGTCATCCTTCTTTATCGAACATTTATGATATATACCCACACTTAAAAAGAACTTCTCTAGGTGGGTCACTAAATGCTCGAGAATTACGTGAGATAGCGATGCACTTATTAGCAGTTAAAATGATTAAAAACTATCAAATAAGCGCTAAAAATGAACAAGTAGAAACAAAACACTTCACTGCTCAAGCAGATGAATTAACGTACGTAAAGGATTTATATCAACGTATTAACCAATGCATTGATGAGGATTCAAATGTATTGGACTCAGCATCCGTAACGTTAGGTAGTATTCGTAAAAAAATCACAAGTACACAGTCAAAATTAGAGGACAAGTTATCTAGTATTATCGCTACACAAGGAGATAAATTTACAGATACATTAATTACAAAAAGAAATGATCGTTATGTTGTGCCGGTAAAAGTTGAGTATAAGAACAAGTTTAAAGGTATTATTCAAGATTACTCAGCAAGTGGTGAGACTGTATTTATTGAACCACAAGCAGTAACGGAGTTATCCAATAAAATACAGATGTTACGTGCAGAGGAAAAAGATGAAATCGCAAGAATTTTAATGGAACTTTCAACTTTTTTAGGAAATTATACTGAAGCGTTAAAGTATAACTTAGATATTTTGATTCAATTAGATGTTGTGTTTTCAAAAGCTGCATTTGCTAAAGATTATCAATGTACAAAACCAGTTATCTCGGATGAAGTTGATTTAATTCAAGCGAGACATCCTTTGATACCTCAAGACGAGGTTGTAGCAAACAATATATTCTTTAATAAATATAAAGCCTTAATTATTACAGGTCCGAATACTGGTGGTAAAACCGTTGCCTTAAAAACGTTAGGTTTAATGTCTTTAATGACACAAGTAGGAATGTTAATTCCTGTTTCAGAAGGCAGCAAGATTAGGGTATTTGATAATATCTTCGCAGATATTGGAGATGAACAATCTATTGAACAAAGTTTATCTACATTCAGTGCACATATGACAAATTTAATTCGCATTGTAGATCAATTAACAACTAATTCATTAGTATTATTAGATGAGTTAGGTTCTGGTACAGACCCTAAAGAGGGTGCGTCCTTGGCAATTGCCATTATTGATCACATTAAGATTAGAGGATGTTATATTATGGCAACTACGCATTATACAGAGTTAAAAGCATATGCGTATAATGAAGCAGATACAATTAACGCTTCAACGGAATTTAATGTAGATACTCTAAGTCCTACATATAAACTATCTATTGGTATCCCTGGTAGATCAAACGCATTTGAAATTAGTAGAAGACTTGGTCTACATAATGGTATTATTGATTCAGCAATGAACAAGTTAGAGATATCAAACACAGAAGTATCACAATTGATTAATAAACTAGAAGATCAAACCCGTGAGCTAGATAAAAAGATGGAACATTATGATGCTTTAAATATGGAAATGGATTTAAAAAACCAACAAATTACGAATGAGCATCATAAACTAGATCAAAAAATCGAACGAATGAAACATGATGCTAGAATAGAAGCGATGGAAGTCGTTAATGATGCTAGAAAAGAAGCGCAAGAAATTATCAACGATTTATTAAAAATGCAGGGTGATGTAAAATATCACACACTATTAGAAAAGAAAAAAGAATTGAGTGATCTTGTTCCAGACACAGAACAAAAAAAATCTTCGTCAAGATATGATTATAAAGTAAATGACCGTGTAAAAGTATTGTCATATGGTCAAAGTGCAGTAATACAAAAAGTATTACCAAAAAACAAATATGAAGTAAAGATGGGAATCTTAACTACTACTGTCTCAAGACAGGATTTAGAATTAGTAGAAGCAAACCCTAAAAAGAAAATAAAATCACATGTTACGTACAACGCAAAAAAACATGTGAAACTAGAGTTAGATTTGAGAGGAATACGATTTGAGGAGGCGATGATTGAAGTAGAAAAATACATTGATGATCTAGTTGTATCAAAACGTAAACAGGCCACAATCATTCACGGACATGGAACAAATGCACTAAAAATAGGTGTTCATGAAGTCCTTAAAAGGAACAAGTTCATTGAAAGTTATGAATACGGAAAAGAGGGTGAAGGTGGTTCCGGAGTAACAAATATTTTCTTAAAGTAAATCACTTGTGTTATATGTACAATAGACATATAATTAGTACGTAAATAAGGAGGAATATAAACATGTTAGTATATGCGACAGAAGCAACTTATAAAGAAGAAGTAGCAAAGGGTGTTAGTGTAGTAGATTTTTACGCTGATTGGTGTGGACCTTGTAAAATGATTGGTCCAATCTTAGAAGAAATTTCTGCAGAAAGAGACGACGTTAAAATTGTAAAAGTTAACGTTGATGAAAATAGACAAATTTCAATGGACGAAGGAATTAGAAACATTCCAACATTATTGATCTTAAAAGATGGTGTTGAAGTAAAACGTCACGTAGGATTTGCTCCAAAACCAGCTTTAATAAAAATGATTGAAGAACAACTATAAAAAACGAAAGAGTCAACTGACTCTTTTTTCATTAAGGGAGGATTTATGAACACAAATTGGGATTTAACAGCATTTTACGATTCTTTCGAATCAAAAGAACTACAAACAGATTTGCAAAAATTGGATGAAATTATTGAAGAGTATAATTCATTCAAAGATAAATTCGATTCAAAAGAGGAAACTTTAGTTTCATTCTTACAACTAAGTATAGCGTTTTCTAATATGGTACGTAAACTGTTTGGTTTTGCTAGTTTAACATTGGCTACAAATACAACGCATACTGATGCTTTAAACTTAGTAAATAAAGTATCAAAAAAGTTAACAGAAACAACCGAAACTTCGGTAGAATCTGATAAGTGGATCGCATCATTCGATATCGATTCATTCAAAACGGATTTTATGAAAGAACATTTATTCTATATTTCTGAAATCAAAGAGCAAAACAGATACAACTTAGATCCAGCAGTTGAAGCGATTGTATCGAAAATCAATCAAGATGGTGTAAGTGCTTTTGAACGTCAACAAGGATTGTTAACATCTTCACTAGATGTGGATTATAAAGGTGAAAAAATAACATTGTCAGAAGTTAGAAACTTGGCCTATGACGAGGACCAAAATATCAGAAAAGCTGCGTATGAAGCTGAACTGGCAGCATACCCACAAATTGAAAAGAGTATTGCGTTATCTTTAAACTCTATCAAGGGGTATGTTAATACAATGATTGAATTAAGAGGATACGATTCTCCTCTAGGTAAAGCATTAGTAGATTCTAGACTGCAAAAAGAAACTCTAGACGCAATGATTGAAGCAATTCAAGATGCATTGCCAACGTTTAGAAAGTATTTAAGAAGAAAAGGAACAATGTTAGGTCATCCGAATGGTGTACCATTTTATGATTTGTTCGCACCAATTGGAGAAAATTCAAGAACATTTACGATTCCTGAGGCACAAGAATATATATTAGATAACTTTGCTTCATTCTCTCCAGCATTAGAAAATGTAGCGAAACGTGCATTTGATGAAAACTGGATTGATTATGAACCTTATAAGGGAAAACGTGGTGGTGCGTTCTGTAGTAACATTCCATTCTTAAAACAATCTAGAATACTATCTAATTTTACAGGTAGTTTCAGCGATGTTTTAACGCTAGCTCATGAGTTGGGTCATGCATATCATGGAGATAATATTTTCTCTGAATCTGTATTAAACAGTAGATATACAATGCCAGTGGCAGAAACTGCATCAATCATGGCAGAGACAATTGTAATGAACAAAGCTATTAAAGAAGCTGGAAAAGATTCTTTAACACTTTTAGAAAGTTCTTTGCAAGATGCAACGCAAGTTGTTGTAGATATCTTAAGTAGATATTTATTCGAACAATCAGTATTTGATACAAGAAATACTGCTGTATTAGATGAACATAAATTAAATGAATTAATGTTAGATGCACAAGATAAAAGTTATGGTGATGGTTTAGATCCAAACTATAAACATCAATACATGTGGATTCCAAAAGGACATTATTATTCAAGTAGGTTAAGTTTTTATAACTTCCCGTATGCATTCGGATTACTGTTTGCAAAAGGATTATATGCTAAATACAAAGAAGAGGGAGAGTCCTTCGTACCGAAGTTTGATGAGTTATTAAGAATTACAGGTCAAAACACGGTAGAAGATGCTGCTGCTTCAGTTGGTATTACATTAGATAAAGCATTCTGGGCGAGTTCATTAAAAGTGATTGAAAATGATATTGAAACTTTCTTAGAAATAACAAAATAATCAAAAGGAAATCAGCAATGATTTCCTTTTTATATGGTAAAATATTTACGGTGATTAGATGAATGGAATTTTATTATTAGATAAACCTAAAGGAATGACTTCACATGATTGTGTTGATCGTATCCGCAAAATACTAAAAACGAAAAAAGTGGGACATACAGGGACCCTAGATCCTGATACAACAGGACTTTTACCTCTTTGTATCAATAAGGCTACAAAAATCGTTCCGTATCTTACAGCGGAAAGTAAAGAATATTTATGTAGAATTAGAATTGGATATTCTACAACAACAGAAGATCAAAGTGGCGAAGAGATTGATCGCAAGGTTGTACCTTTATTGGATATGGAAAAAGTAGATGTAGTTTTAAAGGACTTATTACATTTAAAAGAACAAGTACCTCCTATGTACAGTGCCGTTAAAATTAACGGTAAAAAATTATATGAATATGCTAGAGAGGGTATTGAAATAGAGCGTCCAGCAAGACCTATGCAAATCATTGAAGTTAAGAGAACTAGTGATGTTACCTACGTCAATGATTGTGCAGAATTCGATTTTAAAATTAAGGGTTCTAAAGGATTTTATGTCCGAACAATCTGTGTTACAATAGGTGCTAGTTTGGGATATCCTGCACATATGGCAGAGTTAGACAGGCTTAGTTCAGGTCACTTCCTAAAAGAAAACAGTTACACATTTGAACAAGTTGAACAAGGTGAATTTACGCTTGTTCCAATCATGGATGCACTACAAATGCCAAAGATTGAAGTAGATGAGTTAACAAAGTTCAGAGTAATGAATGGTTCTGTATTAGAAAACAAATACGAAATTACAGAAGAGACGATTCTTTTTAAGGATGATGCAACAGCTATCTATGCTCCTCATCCTACAAAAGATGGTATGATAAAACCAGTGAAAGTAATATAAGGAAGTTATTATGGAAATTATTAAATTAAGAATTGATGAACCTGTTGAGAGAATAGATGAAGGTGTTGTAATTGCACTCGGTTTTTTTGATGGAATTCATTTAGCACATATGGAATTAATTAACAAAGTGATTGAAATTGGTAAAAAGAACAATAAAAAAACTGGTGTAGTGACATTTCACCCGCATCCAGCATTTGTTTTAAATAAAAACTATATCACAACATTTTTAACTCCCCTTGAGGTAAAGGCAGATATTTTATCAGAAATTGATATTGATTATTTGTTCATAGTTGAATTTGATATGCAAACAGCATTATTAAATCACACTCAATTTGTGGAGACGTATTTATTACCACTGAATGTTACTACAGTAGTAGCTGGATATGATAATCGATATGGTTATGGTGGAGAAGGTAATATTAATACTATTTCTGCCGATTCAAATGGTGTAATTGATACGTTTGAAGTTGAAGAAAAAAAATATAATGGACACAAAATTGGATCCACGTTAATTCGCAATATGATCGAAGTAGGAAATGTTTCAGAGGTTAGTAATTTACTAGGAAGACATTATTCAGTAGATGGATTTATTACCCACGGTCGTGGTAGAGGGAAAACAATCGGTTTACCTACTGCGAACCTAGCGATGAAGTATCCTTATAAAGTTCCTAAATCAGGAGTATACGCTGTTAAGGTTTATCATGAAAACTCTGAGTTGACTGGAATCTGTAATATCGGACATAATCCGACATTTAACTACAATGTTAACATGACGATTGAAGTCAATATATTTGATTTTGCCGAGGATATTTACGGAGATTATATGCGTGTTGAATTTATTGAAAGAATAAGAGATGAACAAAAATTTAACGGTATAGATGAACTTCTAGCTCAAATTGACAAAGATAAAGAAAAAGCTAGAGAAATATTGAGGAAATAACTTTACATTCACAAGTTGTTTCTATATAATTATATACGGCTTTGTACGTTGTTTATTGCAACTCCAGCTTTACACGTTGTACATGGCGACAAATTTAAATAGGAGGAAAAATAAATGAGTAACTTAACTAAAGAACAAAAAGCGGCAATCATGGCTGAATATGCAACTTGCGAAAATGATACTGGTTCTCCAGAAGTTCAAATCGCAGTTTTAACTAGTGAAATCAATAGATTAAATGATCACTTAAAAACACATATTCATGATTTCCATTCTCGTAGAGGGTTATTGAAAAAAGTTGGTACTAGAAGAAACTTATTAAAATATCTTGCAAAAAAAGATGTTAATAGATACCGTACTTTAATTAAACGTTTAGGTTTAAGAAGATAATTATGTTAAAAACACCATATATTTGGTGTTTTTTTTTGCTTTGAGTGATTATAGTGTTTTTTTATCACCAAATATGATAGAATTAGTCGATAAAAAATAAGAAAATAAGGAGACACATATGTCAAGAAAAACATTTGAATACCAGTTAGCTGGTAGAACATTGACAGTGGAGTACGGTGAATTGGCTAAACAAGCTGATGCTGGTGTATTAGTCCGATTTGGAGATACCGTATTATTAAGTGTAGCGCAAGCGGCTAAAAAAGCATCAACTTTACCGTTTTTCCCGCTATTAGTTATGTACACAGAGAAAATGTATGCGGCTGGTAAAATACCAGGCGGGTTCTTCAAAAGAGAAGGACGACCAACAACAAACGAAACTTTAACATCTAGAGTTATAGATAGAACTCTAAGACCTTTATTCCCTGATGGGTATAAAAACGAAGTACAAATCATCAACACAGTAATGAGTAGTGATGTTGATAACTCACCGGAAATGACAGCATTATTCGGTTCGAGTTTAGCACTATCAATTTCTGATATTCCTTTCGGTGGACCTGTTGCAGGTGTTATCGTTGGTAGAGTTGATGGAGAATTGATTATTAACCCAAGTAAAGAACAAATGGAAGTATCTGATATTGACTTAACAGTATCTGGTACATTTGATGCAATCAACATGGTTGAAGCTGGAGCAAAACAAGTTTCTGAAGAAGATATGATTGATGCTATTATGTTCGGTCATGAAGAAATCAAAAGGTTAGTAACATTTATTAACGAAATTAGAGCTGAAGTTGGACAAGAAAAACGTGAGTTTGAAGTATATTCTCCAGAAGAAGCAATTGCAGAAAAAGTTACCGAATTCGCATTACCACAAATTGCTGAAGCAGTTATGGTATTTGAAAAACATGCAAGAAGTGAAGCCTTAGATGCTATTAAGGAAGAAGCTTTAGCAATGTTAGGTGAAGAGTTAAGTGAAGAAGATGAAAAATCTGCAAAATACACATTTGATAAGTTAGTAAAACAAGAAGTAAGAAGAATTATTGCTAAAGAAAAAATTAGACCTGATGGAAGAAAAGGTGACGAAATTAGACCTTTAGATTCACAAATTGATATATTACCAAAAACACATGGTTCAGCATTATTCACAAGGGGTCAAACTCAATGTTTAGGTATCACTACATTAGGTGCTTTAGGTGAACATCAGTTCATTGATGGACTAAATGAAGAAACTGAACATAAAACATTTATGTTACATTACAACTTCCCTCAATATTCGGTAGGTGAAGTTGGAAGATATGTAGGTGCAGGTAGAAGAGAAATTGGTCACGGTATGCTAGGAGAAAGAGCATTAAGCATGGTTATGCCAAATGAAGAAGAATTCCCTTACACAGTAAGAATCGTATCTGAGATCTTAGAATCAAATGGTTCTACTTCACAAGCAAGTATTTGTGCAGGTACGATGAGTCTTATGGCTGCAGGTGTGCCGATTAAAGCACCAGTATCAGGAATCGCTATGGGATTAGTTACTGATGGAGATGACTATTTAATTTTAAGTGATATTCAAGGTATGGAAGATCATTTAGGTGACATGGACTTCAAAGTAGCTGGTACTGAAAACGGAATTACAGCTTTACAAATGGATATTAAAATTGATGGTCTGAGTAAAGAATTATTAACTGAAGCTTTACTTCAAGCTAAAGCTGGTAGAGCCCATATCTTACAAAATATGATGGATTGCATTGAAGAACCTAGACCTGAAGTAAGTGAAC
>PPCM01000757.1_pt1 | contig 20976 bp, 11 predicted proteins | sample 1555541 | NCBI WGS metagenome assembly PPCM01 (sample SAMN05284479, study PRJNA326546) | Marine sediment metagenome, whole genome shotgun sequencing project. | isolation source: marine sediment | place: Germany: Wadden Sea | collected 2012-09-05 | reverse complement strand
CCCGAGATGTTAACCTGCTGTCCGATTGGCTTCAATGAGGCCGGGGCGTTACACCCCGGAATAGACAGATATCTCGTATCTGTTTGTCGCCGTGACGTGCTGCTTCAATGAGGCCGGGGCATTACACCCCGGAATAGGGCCCCATACGAGCCTCATCCGCACGATATATATAGGCTTCAATGAGGCCGGGGCATTACACCCCGGAATAGCTCATTTATGTTGACGAATTCATACACATCATTCCTAGCTTCAATGAGGCCGGGGCATTACACCCCGGAATAGTCGATTCACACAGTTCCCACAATTGGCCCCTTCCGGCTTCAATGAGGCCGGGGCATTACACCCCGGAATAGGTTGCCTTCAAATCCGAAGGCCCCGTCTATATGCCGCTTCAATGAGGCCGGGGCATTACACCCCGGAATAGCAAGGCCAAACAGAAAGAGGCCGAATACGCAGAAAAAGGCTTCAATGAGGCCGGGGCATTACACCCCGGAATAGATTGGTTCGCGTCTCGGCCGAAACCGGGGCCGAGAAAGCTTCAATGAGGCCGGGGCATTACACCCCGGAATAGAAAAAGCGCGGTGCGCGAAGGCGCGGAGGTGGTCCTGCTTCAATGAGGCCGGGGCATTACACCCCGGAATAGCTGGCGGATGACCAGCTTTATAGACGCTTGCTCAAACTAGCTTCAATGAGGCCGGGGCATTACACCCCGGAATAGGTCAACGTAGGGCTTATCGTATCGATACCCGAGCAGCTGCTTCAATGAGGCCGGGGCATTACACCCCGGAATAGCCGATCCCTGCGCCCCAATCAGCAAATGATTGCCCGGGCTTCAATGAGGCCGGGGCATTACACCCCGGAATAGTGGATGATGCGCCAACAAGATTCGGTCCACGAGGACATGCTTCAATGAGGCCGGGGCATTACACCCCGGAATAGGGCGCCGAGCGTCTGGTACTTGGTGCGCACCTCGTCCAGGCTTCAATGAGGCCGGGGCATTACACCCCGGAATAGCTGTGCCGATCACTTGAGTACCACCCTTTTCCAAATGCTTCAATGAGGCCGGGGCATTACACCCCGGAATAGATGTTGCGTCGGATTTTTTCGCACCGAAACAGGGCGCTTCAATGAGGCCGGGGCATTACACCCCGGAATAGGGGAGGGGGGTCGTCTTCGCCGGGGACATAGCCGCCGAGCTTCAATGAGGCCGGGGCATTACACCCCGGAATAGCAGAAGGAATAGCTATTTTTTCATAGGATGTAATCGTGCTTCAATGAGGCCGGGGCATTACACCCCGGAATAGAGCCCGGCTGTGAACCTGCATGGGCTCTGGGTTTACAGGGGGATTTGCGAGCGCTCCCCCTGAATCGGGTTGAAGAATAGGGTAAAGTGTGAAAAAGATCAAGTTCTAAGTTTGTAACATATTGATTTGTCAAAGAACAAGTGCTTTGCGAGCGCTCCCCTATGAAAGGTGCATCACCTGAGCGCTCGCAAATGAGCGGCAGTTTAAACAATTACGGGCTCCCTGACAGGTGGTTCGAACGAACGGCCGAGGCTGTTGACTTCGGGCATTCGTTTTCCCGCAGGGCCCAGGCAAAAGATCAATACGTGATCTTCCATTTTCTTGATCTCGCCGTCGAGTTCATTGATCAGGCGGCGATGGCGCAGGGGGCCGAGTGTGCATTGAAAAACGGAAAGTTGCAACCACTCTCCATACCCTTTCAATAGACGAAAAACTCTTCGCAGCCTTTTCGGATCTGAAATGTCGTATGTAACAATGTAGTAATGTTCGGTTGCCATATTTCCTCCCGGTTACCTTGTTACGAAGCTCTTGTATTGGGGGATTTCGCCGGAAAGCCAGCGACCGAGCAATCTGGCTTCCAGTTCCAGAAGGCGTCGGTAGGTTAAGCGGTAGGTGAAAGCCGGGTGGGTGATGCTCTGTCCAAGGCGCCTTTCAAGTATTCCGATAAATGTTTTTCGGCCCTTGGGCGTGAGCGAGCAGGCCCCTGCCCGGGAGATGAAATCGGAAGGACCGATTTCCTCGTTGTTGATTGCCCTGACAACCGAGGAATCAACAATAAGGGGTCGGAAGGGTTCCATCATATCCAGGGCAAGTGCCGGTCGGTTGGCACGGGGTTGATGGTAAAATCCCATGAAAGGATCGAATCCAACGGTTCGAAGGGTGACTGCCCATGTTCTAGTGAGGAGGCTGTAGCCGTATGACAGCATGGCATTGATCGGATCCTTGGGAGGTCTTCGATTGCGGTGAGTAAACTTAAAGGCACCGCCCAGGCCGTTGTCTTGCAGCATTTGAGCAAAACCGGAAAAATACAGGGCCGCGCTTTGTCCTTCTATACCGAGCAGGCTTTGAAGTCCCTTGGCATTGGAGGTTTGAGTCGCGTGGAATTTGAGTTTTTGAACCAGGGTTTCGGATGATTCGCTTTTATCGCGCCAGTTTCTTCTGAGAAGTGTTCGCGAATTGAGAATTTTAGCATGAACAAAGCTTTTTGCTGCTTTTATGCATTTTTCTTCATCGAAAGCCGCGCGATACTGCTGGATGCGCAATCCGATATTTTTTCCCTGAAGTCCGGTGGCCTGTCCGTAGTACCAGCCTCCCAGGGTGTGCCAGGTGACGGGAATACCCGATTGCATAAGGTGGGTCAGGGCGGGAGTGGTCAGGTATGCATTTCCGAATAAAGCTAAGTGGCTGATTTCGGCTATGCGCGCCGACCGGGTTTGATCGTCGGCCTCTATAATCAACTCTTCGCCCTTTTTTCTGATTTTTGCATAGGGCGCCTGAACATAAACGGGCAGTTGCTCTTCATCCCGTACAGAAATGGGGCGGGGTGTGGTGTCTTTTTCCTTGAACCAGTTGACCTCGTCCGGCAGGCAAATGGAAACCAGGGAACAGCGTGGGCATTTGGGGCTGTCCGGCAGCGGCTCCGGTGGTTTTGAGAGGGTTCGCAGTGCTCTGACACTTAGAATGGCGCCTTCGGTTTTTTTCACCAACTCATCATCGAAGGCGACATGTACCCGCTCTGTTGAACCGGCATAATAGAGTATGCCGCTATCGGTTTCATATCCGTGCTTCCTTAATAGAAGCCCCTGGGCGCAGAGTTGGACCCGCTCCGGATCATAGGCACCGGCGGCAATATGCGGGCGTTTTCCCTTTTTGTAATCCACGGGGGTTGCCTTTTTGCCCTCTGTCTCCACCAGATCGAGTTTTGCGATCAACCCCAGGTGCGGATCGCTTAGGGTTATGCTTCTGGCGTGGATGACCTGATTGTCATTTTCGGGTTTTATGGGAAGATCGCCTTTCTCGCGATCAACCCTGCGATGGGTATGGCGTCCATCCGCGGTGTCCGGGTTGTCCTTCCACTCTCCCTGAACCCACTCCATGTAAGCAAGGCGTGGGCAATAAACATACTCGTTCACCATTCGGGCGGGAACAAGCTCGGGAAGGGAGTCGTTGCTCGATGTCATGTTTCACCTCCGTCTTTTGGATGAAAAAGTCCGAGTCCGAAATGGCAACCGAATCCCAGTGCAAGGGGACCTTCCATGGGTTCCTCGAAAACGAGGCGCAGGAAATTTCCCCGGGTATCGGGTTGCACCAGTCCCCGGCGGTTTCGGAATCGATGAAACTGCAATGGGCGGACCGGCCTTTTGCCGTATCCGGTTTGTATGGTTTCCAGTATTTCGATCTTCGGCATGGGCAGGGACCTGAGGCGGCACTCCCTCTGTACCTGCTCTTCCAGACCGAACTTTTTTTTCTTGAACCAGGGGTGCAGATAAGGGGTGACCGATTGCCAGACGCGGGATTTCGCGCACAGGTTTCCGGCTTTATTCCCGGATGAGACCGTAATCACCCGCCATTTGGTTCCACCGTCCACCCAGAGTTCACCCATCCGCTCAAGGGCAATCAGCACCAATCGGGGGATACCTTCGGGTATATGGAGGAGGAGATGGTCTATGCGGCCGTCGCCGTTTGCGTCTTCGGGAAGAAAATAGGCATGGCCGTGGCGATTTTCCTTTGGCAATCCGTGACCGGAAACAAGGGGGGGCACCTCCCGGTTCATTCGCTTGTCCAGGGTACTGATAAGTGCCCGTCGAAATGTTTCTCCGATTTTCAGGGCATTTTCCATTTTGGGGAGCGGTTTGCCCACCAGTTGAACGCGGGCAATGGTCGGAAGGGGATCGGATTCCATTAGAATCCTTCGGGGAGAACTGCCGTTCAGTGCCTGGTAGGGGCGGATGAAACGAAGCTCACGGGATGCGGGCGGCATGTTCCATCCGGTTGCGTGGTAATCTCCGGTGTCCAGCCCAATGGCTTCAACGAGCTTTATGGGTAGCGTGTCGGTCAAAAGGGACTTCTTCTTCCCCTTTAACGATTTAACGGAATCGCTGTTCAAAAGCGCCTCCCGTTGCAGCGAGTATTCCTTTTTCGTGAGCGGTACAATTAATGAAACGGATTCCATCTCTTCCTCCAATGGGATTTCAATGTCCGTGCCCGCATCCAGGCAGTTGACAGTTCCTTTCCACCCGGCGATGCGCTCTGCAATAACCCAGCTTTCGGAGCGACCGAGGTAACCGATTTTGGACAACAGGTCGTCCAGCAGACAAACCTCGTCATCCATCAGCATCAGATCCGGCCACAACACGATCAGCCCGGCTTCTTTGTTCATTTGTACAAAGGCATCGAAAACGAGTGTTTTTTTCCCCCCGGCAACCGGCATGTAATGACGCGTGTGAGCATGCCTGACCGGGGGGAGGGAGTAGCATGGCGGAGATTCGGCCAGGGCTTCGATCAGCTTTTCCAGTGTTGAATCTCTGAAACGAGTGCCGTTCCCTTTTCGGTGCCATGTGGCGATGAGTGTCCGCATCAGCCTCCACGGGGAAGGGGGCCACTCCACATCGGCTTCGTTTACGTGGCGTCCCCAGGGGGTGGCGTGGTAACGTCCTGTTGGAAATGTGAACTTTATGGCTATCATGGCTATTTCCCATAGGTGACGGTTGTAACGGGCGGGGTCGCGAAAAGGCCTTCCTCGTCGCAAGTTTTGATCAGTTTCGGAAGGGCGGCTTCGAGCTTTTTCAGAGGGGGCAATTCGAAGTTATCGGGCCTTGTGACGATAAGCTCCTTCAAGTTCAGGTCACAGGCAGTGCGCAGACGGAGCCCGGCCTCAAGGAAGCGACGGATCTTGAAAAGCGACAGGGTGATCAGTAACTGTTCCGCCGCGTTGCCAAGACCAAATGCCTTGATTTGGGCAATGTCCAGATTGAAAAACGCCTTGATTTCAGGTGCTACATATTCATCCCGGGCAAAGGGAACGTTGCCGAATCCTTTTTTTGTATCCCCCTTGGGGTTGACGCTGTCGTTTTTAACCCCGCCGCTGGAGGCGATCTTGACGCCGCGTGCCTCTATAAATGCCGAGAGGGCTCTGGGGAGACGCAAGCGCCCGCCCGCCAACTCTTTTTTCGCCAGAAATACACCGTGAACAAGGGCATTGGTGTCCATTCGCATGAGGGTTCGTGCCAGACGCTTGAGATCCACCCTTCTTTCTTCCATTCCGGCAAGTTCGCTTTTCAGCAAGTTCATTACGGTCTTGTCTGCTCCTTCAAGGATGTAGGGTGAATTCAGCCTGTGGGATTCAAGCACCGAGTTGGTGAGGGGGGCGCCGTCTTTGTCCATCACTTTAACAACCGGAAGATTGCTCAAGGGCGCTACCCAGTCGTCGGCATCTTCATCCCAGCAGACGGCTTCCAGCCTGTTGGCCATGCTTTGGGCGGATTCCACAAGAAGCATCTGCTCTCCGTCGGGTCCGTCGTAAAGTGCGGCGCCGAGGTCGGGAAATCCTGTGGGTTGGAATCGGGTTCCCTGCAGGGGGATGAGATCCGCTTCCAGTAGAAGGCGGGGGGAGTCGGTAAGCAATTTGTAATCAATGGTCATCGGTATTTCCTCCTTACGTTGTTGAAGATATTGACTCGTTTTCTATTTCGTTTGTTGTGATGTTGAAGGTGGCGTTGATAAAGCTCTTCAATGTTGCGGTGTAAATCGGTATCAAGAGTGCGGCCAGCAGTCTTTTTCCATTCAAGCCGGTCGTATCCGGAGGCAAGGGCGGCGGGTTGAGTCCTGCAATCCGTAGCTTTCTTGTTGCAAGTTTCAATGCCCTTTCCGGCTGGTTGCTTCGCAGAAAGCGGACGAGTTCCGGCAGAAGGGGAAGCCGGGTATCCTCATTGAAAAGGTCGGTTTTTACAAGCTCCGAATGATCACTGAAAAAGGGCTTCAGAATCCGGTATGCCAGTGGAGGCCATAAGCTATCCGTCACTTCCCGGCCTGGAAGATAGGGAATCTTTTCAATAAGGGATAACCCGGGAAGGAGCCGGGCGACGGTCTCATCCAGTTCGGGGTTCTCCAAATATGAAACGATGGTCGCCTTGCCGACGGGGCACGTTCCGCTTAAAACAAGGCCATTGGCCCCCTGCCGTGCCGAAAGGAGCCTTCTTTCAAGCAACCGGGAAAGTTCCTCGGGCAGGGGAGAATGGCCCCATGTGCATATTTTGCTTTGGCCGTCTTTTTGAAGTTTGCGACCCTCGGGGTTTTCAAGGGGAAATAGGTGGGCTCGGAAAGGAAGCTTTCCCTTTCCGCCGATACTTGCAAGGGCACAGGCAATGCGGAATGCATCATCGGGGTTCCCGGTCGCTTTCAACCAGTTTGGGGTCAAGGTTGGAATGACCGCATTGTTTTCCCTGAGTCTGGCGCTTTTTCCCTGTAAAATGGATAGTTCACCAATGGTTTCAAGAAGCCTGTAAACGGTACTTCGGGCCGGTTTTCGAGCAAGGTCAAATAGGCGGTTTTCCAGTCTTTGCATTATCGTTTCAAGTTGATTTCCGGCTTCCTTCGATCGAACGGCCATCCTGAACGAGTGCAACCACCTTCTTTTGTCCAGATCCTCTATCAGCATCGCCTCGGGGGTATGTCGGACCTCCACCTTTCCCATGGGTGTGGCAAGATATAACAATCCCGAGCGCTTTAGAAAACCAAAGCGCTGGAATGCATCCACTCCCCTGTCAATACCCAGCTGAGCTACGGCGCGGATAAAATCAAGACCGTCCCGGCAACCCCTTTGCTTTAATGAGGCTCTTCCCTCTCTCAAAATCGTTTCCAGCTCAATCAGGGAAGCCGGTCTTTTCCACAGGGGCATCCAGATTTCATTTCGAGAATCGCTTTCATCGGATGTCGCAGCTGTGCCACTGCCCGATCCGGATAATCGAACCGTGAAGGGATAGGATAGAATTGCCTTTCCGGCTGTTTCCAGTCTACGTGAAATGCCGGATGCAAACAACAAAGCCCCTTCCATCATCAACACGTAATCCCAACCGTTTACGAGGCCGTTTTTGATCATGTCTGTATTGCTGTTAGGCCCCCCTGCATGTCCTGGTGAAAATTGCCCGATAGCCCCTTCGGTGAGGTGCGGGACCGGAATATGAAAGAGTGCCCCTTTTAGTTCGGAATCGGCATTTGAGGTCGGTTCACCTGTGTCCTTGTCCATGAGTCGAAGAACCTGTTGGTTGAAATTCTTGGTAAATTCTAAATTCCCGTCATTCCCGCCGGTTCCGAAAATAGGTGGAAAAAGAGAGCTTTCATCTGTTAAAGTGACACAGGAATCAAGTGGGGATAAAAACATCTCATCAACCCTGGATCTGATGTGGCCGATAAATTTCTGTTTTATCAGCTTGTCTTTTGGGGCTTCATTGAATTCATGCGCTTCGATGATCTCCTTAAGAGTGCGGGCAACCCCGGCACAGGGGAAGAGGCGTTCGGCCTTGGCCGAAATCAACTCGTCGATAGTTTTCGTTGCTTTTGTGGGGGTGTTGCGTGCGCCTGTTTTTATCTTCTTTCCCGTTTCAGGGTCGATTTCTTTCGTTTTGTCTTCCCTGTAATAAAAACCGCTTCCATTGTTCCATGGGGTAAAAACCGGCGTTGGGTGATAATCGTATAGGAAAAAACGGATCAACTCTTCAATATTCAAGTGGGTGCGGAGCAGGAAGCCGTCTTCGCGCCATGCTCCCGTCGCATTCTTGTCTTTCTGTTTCGCGATAATGCGGAAAACCCCAAGTGCCTTTAAATAGTGGGCCAATGGAGTGGGGGCGCATCCGGTGAGCAGGATTTCGTTCATTGGTTACCTCCTTTTGAAGCCTCCCGGCTGGAAGCCCGCCAGTCCGCAAGGCGGACCAGGGCTTCCATCCAGGCCAGTCGAAAGGGACCGTGGAACATAAGAAGAGCTTGGGTTCGCGAACTCCATGAGGGACCCATCTCTCCTTCTCCAAGTTGCATAAGATCCAGTCGCAATCGGGTTTCCGGGATCACAAGGTCGTCCCCCATCGGTATTTCCGGAAGGATGTCGCCTTCCCAGATCCCCCTGGCGAAGAGCCGGTGGTCATCCGGGTGAGTTTCCCCCGGTACGGCTCTCAGGCCCATGCGGACCTTGCCGTGGTGAGCGGCTATAAGGAAGGCGACAAGATCACGCAGTTCGTGGCCGTCTTCATTTTCCAGCCAAGAGAGCATGGATGCCAGTTCATGGCGGAAATATTTCCTGCGACTTTCCTTTTGATCCGGTTTTGTCGGGGGCACTATGTAGTTGGGATTCCTTGAAAAATCGGCAGATTTGGCCCATAATAACCCATCTTGGGGGGGCGGCTGATCACAGGTCAGCATATATTGAAACGCGGGATGGGCCTTACCGGTGTCGTGCCTTCTGGAAGCGAGTACGACCGGAACTTTAATTTCATCCGGTTCCCCCAGAATAAGGCAAAGGTTTTTGGCTTCCTTTTCAGCATCTTTAAGATGCAGGTCAAGGGGGACGAAGCACCCGATCATGCTGAAGTCATCGGAAGCAAGTTTCTCCGTTTCCGGCGTCATTTCTGTTTTCACTGGGTCAACCGGCGTTTTATGGGCCGGCAGGAAACCCATCTCTTCGCTGTACCCTCCTTCACTTGCTTTCAGTAGAAGCGTCATGCCCGGGCGGATATCGTTCACACCGGTTTTGATCCAAGTATTTTTGTTTTCCGACAGGCTGTTAAGACGCCAGGCACCTGCCTTGTTCATGTGCTTTTTGATCATGGTTATGGAAACAGGACAGAGTTCGTCACGCATGGGAAAATCGATCCCGGTAGTTGTTTCTTCGAAATCCCGCCAGAAAACAAGAAGGGAGGGGGTGCCGGTGTCCCTGATATAAGGGGAGATATCGATGTCATAGCCCGTAAGGTCCGGGTCCGTATTGAAGAGTTCCAGAAAATCGGTGCTTCGAATCACAAGGCTTTCATCAAGTTCGTTGGTTATGCCGGGCAGGGATTCCGGTCCCGCATTCCCATTCTCGGTTTTCATTGTTTGGACGACAAACTCCCTCGCGGCGGTCAGGGCTTGCTGCGGGTACGGAGCCGCAAAATAATCCTCATCCATGTCGATAAGGAAAATGCGGGCATCTTCGTCTTCTCCGAGGCGGTTGTTTCTGCCGAAGCGCTGTACAAGAGCCGCCCATAGTGCCAATTCCGTGAAGAGGGTTGTGGAGGATATATCAACCCCGGCTTCAATGGCCTGCGTTGCGATTATGATGCGGTCGCAACCGATTTGCCCTAAAGCTTTCGACATCGTCTTTCGTTCCTTACGTCGAAACCTGCCGTGGATCAGCAGCAGCTTCGTTGCGCTTTTTTTGAGGCTTTTTCGAAGCTGTTTATACAGGTTTTGGCAGCGTTCAACCTGGTTCAATATTACGAGAGTTTGGGTGCCCGGGCAGTGCTCCCTCAGAATCTCCGCTGCCAGTGTTTTTTCATATCCTTTTTTTGTCTCTTTCCTTAAAACCGTTTGGGATAACAGGAGCTGCTTTCTGGACCCGATCCTTTTTTTCACAAGAGGATGGGCCTTGTCGTCATTGTTCAGCGTTTCCATTCGAAAAGATGATAAATGCGGTTTTAGATCAACCGTAGCAAGCCACTCCTGTCTGAGGGTGGCGGAAACCCAGAGACTTCGACAGGGTTTGGCGGGGTGCCATTTTTTTCGAAAGGCTTCCAGTTGGGCGGTTGTGGCGAGGGCCGGCCCCATGAGCTGGATTTCATCGTATACCCAGAGCGCATCGTTATGGAGCAGGGCGAAATGCACGGGCCATTGATAGCGACTCATGCCGTATCCCCGCATCAATGCGCGTGAAAGGAGCATATCCTGTGTTCCGATAAGTATGGTGGGCTTTTCAGGGGTTTCCGCCCAGGTTGGGCGAAGGATATCATTTGAGCCCCCCATCAGCAGATAAACATCCACTCTGTCGTCGAGTTTCAAACGCGAAACCCAGTTAACAATATTTTCGTGTGTTTGTTCACCGAGCCCCCTCATGGGAAGACACCAGATCAGCTTGGAGGGAGTGTCCGGACAGTTTCTTATCATTTTTCGATAAAGCCAGCCGACGGTGACGGCAGCCGTTTTACCAAGTCCTGTTTCAACATCCAGAAAATCGGGCCACTTCTCTTCCAGGGCAATTCTTTCCTGGAAGGGAAGGGGAGTATGGCCGTTGCCAATGGCTGCTTCGAAGAATATGTCGTATTCCATAAGGTCTCCTGCTGATCATTCCGTTGGTGTTTCGATTTCGTTGAAACATCCTGTGTTCGCCGGGGGACTCACTTCCCCCTTCTGTTGGCCGTGCAAATTGGGATAGACCGTAGTTGTCTTTGCATGCCCCGTCGTAATTGCCATTGCAATCGGCCGGGTAATCCATGTGGCGGGCTTTTTCCGGTAAGGAAATGAGTAGCGATTGCTGTTGTGGAAGCCCGGGAAATATCCTGCCTGGTGTTGCTGCGAAGGTTTCCGGTAACTCTAACACACCCGGTGGCTCACCAGATGAGTCACTCACAAAAAAAATGATGCCTGGAGTTCCGTTCTGTAACGATGACTCAGGGCGCGTAGTTTGCCAATGCGGCAGTGAGAGCTTCTTTTACCAAGGTTCTCAAGCTTTCCGGAGCTTCCACCCTAACGCCCCTTCCATGACGAAGGACCTCCTTCACCAATTCCGTTGGGGTGGAATACGGTATGGTCAGAAGGATGTCTTCTCCATCAAGGGCAACGGTTTGTTTCGGGTGCCATACTTCATCCTTCACCCACTTGGTATTGGGCGGGAAAAACCTTAATATTGCCGTTTGGGTTGGTTTGCCGACGAAGAGGCCGAAGCCGGCTCCTATCTCGGGATCAACGGATTCACTCGGCATCTGCCTGCTTTTTTCTTTTGTGGTGGAGTGAACCGTGAGCCGGTCAAGGGAGAAAAGGCGCAGTGCTTCCCGCTTTTCACACCAAGCCGCGAGATACCAGTTGTCACGATAATGGAGCAAGCGCTGGGGGTGAAGTTTCCTTTTGGATTTCTTGTCTTTCACTCTTCCATGGTAACTTGCCGTGAAAACCCTGTCGTTCATGAGGGCATTGCAGACACTTGAAAAAACGTCGGAATCCGTGCGGCGTTTGTATAGGGGCAACACCCGGATTTTTTCCGAAAAGCTGTCGGGATCGTGGCCAAGGCTTCTAAAGAGGATCTCGATGCGTTTACCCAGTGGTTCAAGTAGTGATTTTAAAGGACTGTCCGGACCCGTATCCAATACCTCCTGAACGATTCGGAGGGCATGGAGTTCCCGGGGTGAAAACCAGAACCCGGGAAGCTCGAAGGGCTCGGCGTCATGCTTGTAATGGTATCCCGGTGGTGATCGGCTGTACAAAATGGGGGCATTGTGCATCTCCCGCATATATTGAATGTCGCGTGTTATCGTTGCACGGGATCTTTCGAGTTTTTCACGGAGTATTTCCATGGGGACCGGGCGTCTCGGCCTTAGGAGCCGGTCGATCGCGTAAATACGTTCCAACTTGCTCATAAAGGAATCCCTTTTCCTTGAAGGTATAATAAATATGGGAAATGACTTTGTTTGTTGTCTCGTAGTAAATGCCTGGGGTGATGTAAAGCTAAAAAAAAGATAATTATAAGTAATGTTAGGGGGATGGTGTTGAATCACGTTGACGCTGTTCCATTAAGCGCGAAAACGGTATCGGTGTAGACCCTTACCCATCTAAGGCTAAGCGTCATGTCTCGGAAGCTTTCATTGGAAGCGCACCGATTTTATCGTGGGCGTGGTTTGAGTAGGTGCTGATTCATGAGGTCAAGAGCGTGCCCCCGCACCCTGAAATATCCGGAGAACCTTATGGAGGGCAGGATTAAATCGGAATTGTTCTGCGGGCATCTTTCGCGACCGGCTGATGAAAAGGTAAAATGCGGAAGCCCCGTCTGTGTATTTTCGACCTAATTTTATTGCTCTCAAGGAACGGTGGTGGTAATCTAACGGAAAAGAATTCGCAAAAAGCCCCGCCGGTTTGTTTCGGCAAACCCTTTTTGTCTCGGCCTATTGGGAAATTGTTTCATATTGCGGCTTGATCACAGGGGTGCGATTTTATTACCGAACCACCATCACCAATCCGCCGAGGGGCTTCAGGATTCAATGAATTCCGGTATTCCGGTGCGGCGCACCCTTGAGTCCCGTTCACACCGGCACCAAGCACGCAATATACAATAAATCAGGAGCATTGGATTTTTTCCCGGATTGTTGCGGTCTGCCCGCACGGGTACGCCTCCGGGAAACGATGAATCGGATATGGGTAATATTACGGATATTGCATTCTTCCTGGCCGGTTTTGCGATGATCTCCCTTGCGGCGGACCGAATCGGGGAGTTTTTCAAGAAGGCGCAGCTTCCCCTGATCAGCGGTTTTCTCTTCACCGGGGTTGTGGCGGGTCCCTATGTGCTGGATCTGATCCCGGTCGAGGCCGTGCGGAACCTGGGCTTCGTGGACGAGATCGCCCTTGCGTTCATCGCCTTTGCGGCGGGCAACGAGCTCTATGTAAAGGAGCTCCGGGGGAGCCTCAACAGCATTCGCTGGATCACCGTGGGGCTCGTTTCAAGTACATTTATCCTGGGCAGCATGGCCATGTTCATGCTGGCCGACCATATCCCCTTTATGCGGGAGATGCCGCCCACCCATCGCCTGGCCGTATCGATGCTGGCCGGCGCGATCCTGGTGGCGCGTTCCCCATCGTCGGCCATTGCCGTCGTAAACGAACTCAGGGCACAGGGGCCGTTCACCCGCACGGCCCTTGGGGTCACCGTGATCATGGACGTGGTGGTGATTGTGGTGTTCGCGGTGAACTCCTCCATCGCGGACGAGCTCCTCACTGGACTCGGCTTCCACCTGGGGTTCATTCTCCTCCTGGTGTCCGAGCTGGCCGTTTCCCTGTTTGGCGGCATCATGCTGGGGCGCTTGATCCAGCGGATCCTCGCCATGACGATTCACCGGTTCGCAAAGACCTTCATGGTGCTGGCGGCGGGTTACGGGGTGTTTATCCTGTCCGGGGCCCTGCGGGAGTTCAGCCGGGGGCACCTGCCCTTCGAGATACTGCTGGAGCCCCTGCTCATCTGCATGGTGGGCAGCTTCACCGTCACCAACCACAGCCACTTTCGCTCCGAACTGGGTAAGACCCTTCACTCCGTGGGGCCGCCCATCTACATCGCGTTCTTTACCCTGACGGGGGCCTCCCTCGCGCTGGATGTCCTGGCGCAGACCTGGGGAATCGCCCTGGTGCTGTTCGGGGTGCGCATCCTGGGGATCATGATCGGTTCCTTCGGCGGCGGGATGATGGCCGGGGACCCGGCGGAGCACAACCGTATCGGGTGGATGTGCTACATCACCCAGGCCGGGGTGGGGCTGGGCCTTGCAAAGGAGGTGGTGGCGGAGTTTCCCGAATGGGGGCACCCCTTTGCCACCATCATCATCTCGGTGATCGTATTGAACCAGATCTTCGGTCCCCCCCTGTTCAAGTGGGCCATACAGATCGCCGGCGAAGCCCGGCCAAAGGCGGACAAGCAGTCCTTTGACGGGGTCCGGGACGCGGCCATCTTCGGTCTCGAGGGCCAGTCCATCGCCCTTGCCCGCTCCCTGCGCGCCAACGGCTGGGAGGTGCGGATCTTCTCCACAAGGAGCGATTACGTCAATGAGATGGCCGGGGATGCGGATTTCGACATCCTTCACGTGCCCAAGATCAACCGGGGAAACCTGAAGCGGCTGGGGGTGGACAAGGCCGAGGCCATCGTGGGCATGCTAAGCGACGACGAGAACTACAAGGTCTGCGAAATCGCCTATGAACATTTCGGAACCGAAAACCTTATCGTCCGCCTGAACAACCGGAGTAACTTCAGGCGGTTTCATGAACTCGAGGCCCTGGTGGTGGACCCCACCACGGCCATCGTCAGCCTGCTGGATCAGTTCGTGCGCTCCCCGACCGCAGCGTCCCTGCTCATGGGCATGGGAAAAAACCGCGATGTCATCGAGTTCGAGCTGCGGAATCCGGATTTCGAGGGGATCGCCATTCGCGAGCTATACCTGCCCCTGGACGTTCAGATCCTCTCCCTCAGAAGAAGGGGGCAGATCATGATGTCGGGAGGGTTTACCCGTCTGATGGTGGGGGACTGGGTGACGGCCGTGGGCACCAAGAGCAGCCTCGAGGAGATGATCCTCAGGTTCGATACCGATCCCGGGCACGGGCTCTTTCATATTGTCCAGAAGGTGACCCCGAGGGAACTCTCCTCCAAGACCCTTGGAAACGATGTGAAGAAGATTATCGATTCAAGCGACGATATGCGCCGCAAGCGGTTCGACGGCTTGATCCGCGGCAGCGTGGTCCTGGACCTGGACGCCGCCGTCCGCTACGATGCGTTTTTCAGGCAGGTGGCCGAGGTCATGGCCCCTGAGCTGGGCCTCTCCGAAGGCTCCCTTTACGAACTCATGATGGCCAGGGAGGCGGAGTGCAGCACGGCCCTCAGGCCGGACCTTGCCATTCCCCATATTATCATCGAAGGCACAAGGACCTTCGGTATCCTGCTGGCGCGCTGCAGGCCCGGCATCTATTTCAGCGAGCTGGCCCCCAGGGTCCAGTCCGTGTTCGTGCTCCTTGGAACACGGGACGAAAGGAACTATCACCTCTATGCCCTCTCCTCCATTGCCGGAATGGTCCAGGATGCCCAGTTCAGCAACAAATGGATGCGGGCCAAGGATAAATGGGCGCTGCGAAAGGTGGTGCTGGATCGTAAGGAAAACTGATATTTCCGGTGGTGTGTCAATTCGCGTTTGACAAACTCGAGGTGTTTCCATCGGCCGATGTCAACCAACGGTTGCGCATGTCAACTCTTGATGCACACGTAGAAGTCCGAACTCGATTTCCCGAACGCAATATAACGTATGAATAAGGCACTTGAATCACGGCCGAGTGTGGTCGAAATTCCAGTAAACGACTTTTTACCGACCATTCTTTTTGCACTCGGAATAGTCCGATCCCGATCATTATTAACCCGGTAATTAAATATGTAAACCTATCATTCAGCCATGTGCTTGAATTCATGGGATATATCAGTTTGAGAAGTTGTCAGTCTTAATTGCCGGGTAATAATAACGTCGCCTTGTTTGCCTTGTGGGGATGATTGGGATTGAGTTCGGGAGGCCTTTGCCAAGGTATGATTCATGCATGAATTAGCTATGAGAAACTGGTGTGTATCCGAGTTCAATATTGACATTCCGAGCGAATTGCGAGTGGGCGATCCGATCGCCGCCCATATTCGAATCACGGCGCCCTGGAAAACGGGAAACAATGCATTGGGGGCGGGAGTAGGGAATGGATACGTGATTTCCCATGGTGGCAAAATATCCATGAAGAGAGGAAAACATGAAACCATGCGATGAAATGGAAAAGGTACCTTCGGGCGAACCGGGATCGGGGATAAACGATCACGAGAAGAATTTTTTCGAAATCCAGACCTTTCTCGCGGCAAACGGTCAGCATTACTCGGCAATGTCTTCACTGCAGCAGAAAAAGCTCAGGGAGGCGGTCGAATATTTCCGCAGGATGGCGGATGAACGGAAAACGGATCCTCACCGGGGGCGATGATGCCGGAGGAGATTGCCGGCGATTTATTAACGGCAATCGCCGGGGCGGGTCGGTAATGTAAACATCCCATGCTTTTATTCCTTCCGCTTCGCCCGTTTCCGGGACGAAAAAGTCGTATTGTGTGTAAAGATATAATAGATATCAAATTTTAGAGATCAGATCCTTTCGAAAAAAAATCCCTCGCATTACTTCCACTTTCGTATCAACTATTGATATTTATCGAAAAAAATGCTCAAGTTGGCAAAACAAGTAGATAAGCACCCATTTCCGTTCCGACCGGGAACGAGTCGGTTTGCCTGCATCGTTTCCAGTCCGGGTAGTTTGCCGCTCAACCTCAACCGCTTGAAGAGAGAGAATGCCATGCAGATCACGGACTACGACAACATCCACCGGATGCTGAAGGAAACAGTCGACACCCATGGAGACAAAGGCGCTTTTCGCTGGTTCCCGAAGGAGGGGGAGGAAATTACCGTTACCTGGAGGGAGTTCCATATCCAGGCACGGAGGGTTGCAAGAAGCCTGATCGCCCTGGGAATTGAAAAGGGCGACAAGGTCAATATCCTCAGCTATACGAGTTACAAGTGGGTACTGGCCGATCTGGGAATTACCGCGGCAGCCGGTTGCACGGTGGGGCTCTACCAGTCCAGCCTTGCGGGGGATTGCAGGTACATCATCGATCACTGCGAAGGGGTGATCGTTTTTGCCGAGGATGAGACCCAGCTTGAAAAGCTGCGCTCCATCCGGAAAGAGATTCCGCGGGTTCGCAAGGTGGTGATGTTCGACGACGGGTGGAAGGGGGAGGGCGACGACTGGATCATGGGATTCGACGAGTTCCTGGCACTGGCGGACGATATACCCGACGGCGCGGTGGAGGACCGGATCAACATGCTCTCATCCGACGATCTTGCAAGCATCGTATATACCTCGGGGACCACGGGAGTGCCCAAGGGGGCCATGCTGACCCACGACAACATCACCTTTACCGCCCAGTCGGTGCACGCCTGCGGCACCTTCAGGGAGGACGGGGAAACCTTCCTGTTCCTGCCCCTTGCCCATGTTTTTGCCCGAACGGCCCTGTATACGACGATCCTCACCGGAAACCGCACCTCCTTTGCCCGGGGAATGGATACGCTTATCGACGATTTCAAGCTTGCCGCCCCCCACTGGTTTATAAGCGTGCCGAGGGTGTTTGAAAAGATCCACTCCAGGGTGATCGGCGGCGTGCGGGCCAAGGGAGGTTCCGCCCAAAAGATCTTCGAGTGGGCATGCGAAGTGGGGACACGGGTGAGCGACTGCAAGGTGCGCCGTGAAAGGGTGCCTCTTTTCCTGGCCCTCAAGTATGCCCTGGCAACAAAGCTGGTCTTTTCCAGGATCAACGAAGCCCTTGGGGGGCGCGTGGAGTGGTGCATCAGCGGCGCCGCTCCCCTCGATCCCACCATCGCCCGTTTCTTTCATGCGGCGGGCCTACTGATCCTGGAGGGGATCGGCATGACCGAGGATACCTCGTTTTCCCATGTCAACCGTTTCGACAGTTACGATTTCGGCGTGGTGGGGCCTCCCGGTCCCGGTATCGAGCAGAAGATCGCCGAGGACGGCGAGTTGCTCCTCAGGGGACGAAACGTCATGAGAGGTTACTACAAGATGCCGGAGGAAACGACGGACACCGTTGACGGCGACGGCTGGCTCCGCACCGGGGACATGGGGGAGATCGGCGACGGCGATGTTCTCAGGATCACGGGGCGAAAAAAGGAGCTGATCATCACGGCCGGGGGCAAGAACATAGCACCTTCCTACATAGAGGGAGTGCTGTCGAACTCCATCTACCTGAACCAGGTCTGCGTAGTGGGGGACAAGCGAAAGTTCCTCAGCGCGGTGGTGACCCTTGATCGCGACAATATCGAAAGATATGCAAAGGAAAACGAAATAGCCTACGAAGCCTACGAAGAGCTGCTGGATAATGACGCAATCGCGGCGTTTATCGACGACGAGGTGGCGGAGATGAACAGGGGGTTCGCGTCCTTCGAGACCATCAAAAAGGTCACCATCGTACCGGATTTCACCATCGAGAACGGGTTGATTACCCCCACGTTCAAGCTCAAGAAGAAGCGGGTGGTTGAAACCTACGCCGACAGGATCGACGCCATGTATCTGGATTGATGTTCCCGTCGGGCAGTTCAATGGAATACGAACCCGCAAGAATCCGCTTCAGATCGCGATTGGCCATATCTCCGAAAAGGAACCCATTTCTTTCCCGCAGTTTGCTCGACTTCGGTCATAAAAACGGGTATTCCGATTCAAGAGCCCTAATCACTTTCCGGGAGAGTGAAATGTGTTAAAAGGCGAAGTTCAGGTATTTGATGGTTTTCGATTCGGCGAGGTAACGCTTTTCGTAGGTTGTCTGGATGACCCGGAGTTCATGGTCGTCATACGGCGAATCGTAAAGGTCGTCGGTGTCCCTGAGGAGCCTTGCCGAATTTGCAAGCACGCTCTCCCTTGAAAAGGCGTACATGGTTGGATCGTCGGTTTTCAGGTGAATGGAGCCTTCCGGCTTGAGGAGGGCTCGGTAGATATTTAAAAAACGCTCGGAAGTCAGGCGCTTTTTGCCGTTTTCGTTGCCCAGATGCGGGTCGGGAAAGGGTATCCAGGCCTCGGAGATGGTGTTTTCCGGAAAAAACGCCTGGATGTGTTCGATCTGTATTTTCATGAACAGGACATTGTCCAGTTTTTCATCCATCGCCTTTTGGGCGCCCACGCAGATCCTGTCGCTTTTGAAATCGATACCGATAAAATTTCTATGGGGAAACCTCCTTGCCAGGTTCAATGTGTACTCACCCCTGCCGCATCCCAGCTCGAGGGTGATCTCCTGTTCCCGGGCAAAACAGGTCGGCTCCCATATTTTATCAATTCTCAGGGGCGATCTTTGGGCGACACTCACTTTTATAAAATTCGGAAGTTCAAGAACCTCTGAATATCGTTTGTTTTTTTTTCTTCCCATTGTCCATCTCTTATGAAGTTGAAATAATATAAAACAAAATTACATATCAGGATGCGGATCAAATAACCAGATTTTTATCATCCTCCGGGATTTGATCTCCGTCACTCCTTTATATAAAGAGAGGCGGAAAATGCGGGCGGTGATTGAGTGAGTGAACTAACCACAGCTTGGTGGAATGGTTCCATCAATTCTGCAAGGGCACCATAGTTCAAATCAAATGACCTGATATCTCAACTTTCGACTGTCATTCCAGAACGGTCGTTTATCCATGGAAACGGTCCCCATTTCGTACCGTTATTGTAGCTAAAGCACATTCCTGTATGGTGTTTCAGGGCAATAGGGACGAATCCCGAAAGTTGAGTTGATATTCAATATGGTTTTTTATATCTCCAAGTGCCCTGGGGATCGAAGCCGGTATCATTTCAATAGACAGGCAGTATAGCAGTGCATCAGATGTGAGTTTTTCGTAAAAAACGATAAATGTGGCAAGATACCGTTAACATGGAAAGGGAGATGTCGGTGTGAATGATAATTATCATAACGAATACTCGGAAAATGGCTTAGTGAATGATAATAAACTAATATTCGTTGTGGGAGGTGATGATGTTGACGGCGTGGGGTCGACAATAATTAAAAAAAATGAATAAATCATTTGACAGGCCGGGGCAAAGCGTATAGTTAATTCGGGCCTTCAACGAAAGGGGACGGACATCTGCCCCTGAAGATGTAAGGCGATTTAAATTTGATCTTTGAAAACTGAATAGTGACAAAATAGATTTAAGCCAAAAGCTCTTGTTAATTGGCTGCTTCGGCGGCCGAGAAATCTTGAAAGATTTAATTGGAGAGTTTGATTCTGGCTCAGAATGAACGCTGGCGGCGTGCTTAACACATGCAAGTCGAACGAGAAATTTCCCGCTTGCGGGAGAGAGTAAAGTGGCGCACGGGTGAGTAACGCGTGGATAATCTACCCCTGAATTCGGAACAACATTGCGAAAGCGATGCTAATACCGGATGATATTTTGTTTCCTTCGGGAGACATGATCAAAGACGGCCTCTTCTTGAAAGCTGTCGTTTGGGGATGAGTCCGCGTACCATTAGCTTGTTGGTAAGGTAACGGCTTACCAAGGCCTCGATGGTTAGCTGGTCTGAGAGGATGATCAGCCACACTGGAACTGACACACGGTCCAGACTCCTACGGGAGGCAGCAGTGAGGAATTTTGCGCAATGGGGGAAACCCTGACGCAGCAACGCCGCGTGAGTGATGAAGGCCTTTGGGTCGTAAAGCTCTGTCAAGTGGGAAGAAATGGTTGGTGGTTAATACCCACCAGCTTTGACGGTACCACTGAAGGAAGCACCGGCTAACTCCGTGCCAGCAGCCGCGGTAATACGGGGGGTGCAAGCGTTATTCGGAATTATTGGGCGTAAAGCGCGCGTAGGCGGTATCGTAGGTCAGATGTGAAATCCCGGGGCTCAACCCCGGAAGTGCATTTGAAACCCCGATACTTGAGTATGGGAGAGGGAAGTGGAATTCCAGGTGTAGAGGTGAAATTCGTAGATATCTGGAGGAACACCGGTGGCGAAGGCGACTTCCTGGACCAATACTGACGCTGAGGTGCGAAGGCGTGGGGAGCGAACGGGATTAGATACCCCGGTAGTCCACGCAGTAAACGTTGTTCACTAGGTGTTGCGGGTATTGACTCCCGCAGTGCCGCAGCTAACGCATTAAGTGAACCGCCTGGGGAGTACGATCGCAAGATTAAAACTCAAAGAAATTGACGGGGGCCCGCACAAGCGGTGGAGCATGTGGTTTAATTCGACGCAACGCGCAGAACCTTACCTGGATTTGACATCCTGAGAACCTCTTTGAAAAAAGAGAGTGCCCTTCGGGGAGCTCAGTGACAGGTGCTGCATGGCTGTCGTCAGCTCGTGTCGTGAGATGTTGGGTTAAGTCCCGCAACGAGCGCAACCCCT
>PPCM01000756.1_pt1 | contig 21032 bp, 21 predicted proteins | sample 1555541 | NCBI WGS metagenome assembly PPCM01 (sample SAMN05284479, study PRJNA326546) | Marine sediment metagenome, whole genome shotgun sequencing project. | isolation source: marine sediment | place: Germany: Wadden Sea | collected 2012-09-05 | reverse complement strand
GGGATAAAAGAGGATAAGAGCAGATAGGTTCTTTCTTCCGCGGCTACCGTGTCCTCCGTGTTATATATTTAGCGTTTTTGCGTTAATCTTTGCATAAAAACATATAGCAGGATACAAGGATAAAAGAGGATAAGTACGGATTGGTTTATTAATAGGATACAAGGGATCTGCGGGATCTAAGAGGATGGGTATATCTTATATCAATGAATACATTTTGCGTTCTTTGATTTTTTTGCGGCTAAAACATTTAGTACTAGATTCTCACGTCGGCGAAATACGCCTTCTCAGAATGACTGATTTAGTTGCTCCTGCGAATAGGTAAGACACTGGATTCCCGAAGCTCGAGAATGACAATTTTAAAACACTTGATGCTCCTTGGGTATGATAGCACTACTCCCTTATATTTTGATTTCGTGTCCTTTGTGTTAGTCTTTGTATTAAAAGCATATAGCAGGATACGGGGATAAAAGAGGATAAGAGCAGATAGGTTCTTTCTTCCGCGGCTACCGTGTCCTCCGTGTTATATATTTAGTGTTTTTGTGTTAATCTTTATCTAAAAAGCATAGCAGGATACAAGGATAAGAGCAGATAAGGGCAGATGATTATATTAACAGGATACAAAGGATCTAACAGGGTGGTAATAACTCGTAGTCATTCTGAGGAGGCGTCCTTTGCCGACGTGAGAATCTAAAGTTAAGGATTCAAAGACTACCACTGATTTCACTGATTTCACTGATTGCACAGATGAAAATGACAGAATTTTTATTTCTGCGATATTAGCGTTTTCTGCGGCTGATTTCTTCCGTGCCTACCGTGTCCTCCGTGTTATATATTTAGCGTTTTTGCGTTATCTTTATATTAAAAAGTTGCAGGATAAAATTTTGCTATAAGTATGGCGTAGATAATGGGCTAATAGGCCTATGAACAGGGTTCGAAATATGATATAATTCAACAGAGCAAATGCGCTTTAATAAGGCGTTCTTTGCTTTTTTTGCGTCTATCACTAACATAGGAGGAACTAGGATGACAATTAAAGAACTCATTAAAGACATGGAACAAGGGATTGAAAACCAGTTGAAGCATCAAGTAAAGCCAGAAGATTTTAAGAAGCGTGAGCAAAAGGTGGCTTCAATTATTGGACAATTTCAGGATGCTGTTATGACCCAACTCTTTAGTATGGAAGTCGTCGAATCTCAAATTGAAGCTTCATCATCGGCTATAGTGGATGTATTACACGAGCAGTTAAGTGCTACAGATGCAATGTCTACAAGCTCACAAAGACTACGGGATGTTAATGATGAAAGTGCACAGAAGATTGAGGTGGCCATGGCTGAGGCAGATGAAATTGTCAACAGTCACTCTGAACTTAGTGCATCAGCTACAACACTAACAGAAACAACAGAAAGTGCACAAAAGGTGGTTGAACATCAGGTTGAGGAGATCAGTGAAATCGTAGATCAAATTGGCAAAATTGATGAGTTGAGTCAATCATCTGTGACATCTATAGCAAACTTGGATATGGCTGTGAAGGATATCGCTGAGATCTTAGGGACAGTCCAGAACTTCTATAAACAGACAAAGTTATTAGCCCTTAATGCTTCCATTGAATCAGCTAGGGCAGGTGAAGTTGGTAAAGGATTTGCTGTTGTTGCATCAGAGATAGGGAACCTTGCAGAGGGTAGTGCTAGCTCTATTGAGAAAATTGTGGAGATTATGCAGACCATAGATCATCTTATTGAAGAAGCTAGTTTGAACTCAACGAAGGAAAAAGAAGCACTTGATTTGACAGTGATTAAGGCAAAGTCTGTAGCTGGAGGTTTGCACGAGATTACAGAGTCTTTTGAATGGATTGAAGATAAAATTGATATTATGAATGTGAGTCTAGAGAACAACCATCAGCATACTAACACATTAAATAAACGTTTGGCAGACACAGTTGAAGCCTTTAGATTAGTAGAAGGTGAAGTTGACCAAATTCGTACCAGTATAGAACACCTTGATCAACACAATAAGAAGATCATGGAAATTGAAAGTATTTTTGGAGAGATTAGCAGTAGTTTATCACATTTAACTAACCGTTATAATTTACAATTGTTGAGTAAGGTAAAACAAGAAGTTCTGGAACATCAGCAACAGATACAAGCAGAGTTAGAAGAATCTATTCTAAGTCAATTGGTCGATGATCAGAAGTTTGCCTCAACATCATTTCATAAAACACTTCTAGATAATCACATGAATCAAGTGGCTTATATTGAAGCTATATGGACCAATAACATTGAAGGCGAGTTTGTTTATTCTAATCCACCAGCCGGAATTAGCAACGGGAAGATAAGACAATGGTTCAGAGAATCTTTGGCAGGGAATAGCTATGTATCAGATATTTATATTTCAGGGATTTCAAAATCTCCATGTATAACCATGAGTTTCCCTATTATCAGTGATGATAGTATTATTGGTGTACTTGGTGTGGATGTTCAATTGGGCTACAGAAACTAAGTGAAGTAAATCCATATAACCAAGGATACACTAAGACTTCCCCACAAACTTTATACTTTGGCATATATTTGAATAGAAAAGAATGGATATATTTTCATGATTCTACATACTATTTATGATAAACTGATAGTATAAACTAAGAACCATTATTAAAGACATAGCAGAGAAGAGTGGCTTGCCACAGGATCAATTAGCTAGTGAATATGGTTTATATCAGGAGGAGACTGGGATGGAAGAAAGACACTTAACTTTTATAGAGAAGGAAGTCATGGGTGTACCATTGATTGAATGTTATGATACTAAGAAAATGCCGAAGAAGCTATGTTTTATCAATCATGGTTTTACGTCCAATAAGGGTGAAGGTACATACTTCATGATGTTTGAGTTAGCCAAACTTGGTTTACATGTGGTATCTGTTGATGCTTATAAACATGGAGACCGAATAGAAGAACCCATGATTACAGGTAGTGAGAGTGAGCAGATTAGAGAAATTTATGATTATATTATACAAACTGGCAAAGATATTAAAATGTTATATGATGATGTCTATCAAGAACAGTACGGTGATTTTATGATATGTGGTATCAGTATGGGAGGTGCTGAAACCTTCTATGCAGGTATGATGATCCCCCAGGCTAAATGGTTAGCCCCTATGATTGGTTTTCCTTCCTTTTACGACTTTGGAAAGGCTGATTTTGAGAGTTTAGGGATAGATCTTGAGGAGGCTGAGCAATACCTTGAAGCCTTAAAGGTCCATGACCCAACAATTAATATTGAAAGATTCAAAGGTAAAAACTTACTTATTCTAAATGGTAATAAAGATGATGTTGTGCCTGTGAAGTATGCCAGAAATTTTTATGAAAAAGCTAAAAATGTAGATAGAATAGAGGCTAGGATGGTTGAATTTCCTGTAGGCCATGAAGTACCGTCTATAATGCAAGAAGAGGTCTACAAATATATCAGACAAGTTGTACTGAAATAAATCTAGAACAAAGCATCCAAGCCTGGGTGCTTTTGTTCTTTTATTTTGCTTTAAGTAAGGAAATGTATCGTTAGAAGTGAGTACATTTATTAAGGGGATAGTTGGGAATTGTTAATAGATATGTAATGGTTGTGGGCATTGATTTTGTTATAATAAGATTGTGTAGAGTATGAATAATGGCATTAGAGGAGAGTGAAAATGATGATAAGGCTTGTAATAACAATTCTAATAGGATCACTCATTATGACAGGGTGTCAAGAGGCTGAGGTAAGCAACTCTGTATATGATGATGGAATCATGACTAATGATGGGACAGATGCTTCAATTCATATTAATGAATTGGGGACAGACGCTTCAACTGAAACATCTAGCAATGAAAGAACCTATTATATTGAAGATTATGACAATGTTTCATGGCATAATAATGAAGACTTTGCTAAGGCAATCATCCATATATTTCAGCTGAAAGAGCGGTATTACAATCATGAGTTTAATTATGGGGTTTTGATAGAAGGCCTAAGTCCTTATTTTGATTTGCCAAAAACTTTTATTGAACCTGGAGAAACTTATGGGGTTATGAATCTTGATGATGCCAAAACCATCGTAAGCAATGGAGATACGGCTGAACTAAACGAAGATGAATTTGCTGATTTACTTGACCAACTAATCTTTAAAGCTAGACCTTACGATATCCAGCAAATCTTTGGACAAGGTCCTGTAACTGAATCAATTCAGTCCACTAATCGAAGGTATTATATGTCATCCATTATAGAGGAAGATGATAATTCTATAATCATATATATGAAAGTGCTCAAACATTACGATGAAACAGCCATGGAATCATTCGATTTTGATACAGGTATCACGGATTACTGGTTCCTCTATAATAAAGATATCGGTAAAATTTATTCTCACAGAAATTGGCCTACAGTAGGTGATAGTGACAGTTTAGATTATACAAAAGTAACCTCTGGCAACAAAGTGATCGAACTTGAACTTTATGATGTGACAGACAGTATTATTGGCGGGTTGAATGATTAGTTGGATATGATTTATAAATTCTTGCTCTCTATAAGGGGCTAGCTCATTTTTGAGCTTAAGTCTCAATAAATAGCTTACTTAAGATGTGTAAATGGTTATGCAATATTGGTAAAATGAATATATGAATAACAAAGAACCATAAACATTTAAGTAAAGAGTGAATGGAGGAGAGTAAATGTTTGAATTTATTGGAGAGTTTTTAAACCCTGGTTCCATAGGGACCATAGATATTTCGAAAGCAGAGAGAGAAAATATAAACATGCCGATCTTGCTAGTTAGAACAGGTATCAGCCTAGGTGTTATTGGTCTATGTTTTATAGCATTTGTAGGTGGATTCTCAAATATAATGAGTGTCTTAATCTTTATAGGAGCTATGACTGGCTATTGTTTTATAGGTTTTCTCGTAGAGCCAAAACCGGACTATTCAAATATAGGTTGGTTGGGTGGGCTTATGGATCACCCTTTTAGAATATCAGACGACATTAACAGAATGATGATCTTCTTTATGATTGTTTTGTGGCCTGGTAAAATGATTGCACGTACTTTTATGGCTTGGATTTTTTATTTCTTTGTTATAAAAGAATAGACTCTCAGAGAGTGACAATAAGGAAGGTAGAATCAATGGCAACAGAGATTAGTAGAAGTGTATTTGAACTTCTTAAAGATAAAGGATTTCCAGAAGAATTTTGCAGAGAAATTGCCTATAAATATATGAATACTGAGTATACAGCAACTAGGATGCGGGGATATCTACTAGGTTATGCAAAGCCTAGCCTTGAAGAGGTGGTTGATGAGATGTATGCCATTATCAGTGACAGAAACAGACTTATAGAGAAGCATGAGGCAGAACGAGCACAAGCAAGAATTAATGAGCTGTATCGTAATGGTTTGTAAGTGTATAGATTATGTATTTAAGACCCTAGGTAACTAGGGTCTTATCTGTAGGCACACAGTTCATCATACATTAAAGCGACCCTTCAATTTCTGGGCAGATATTGTCTTACTTATATTTACAACATAGGTGAATAGTAACATACTAATCGCTGTACCTTCACGTACTGGAAGGGCAAGACCTTTTACTAAGCTAATTGTAATAGCTATAAAAAGGAATAGAATATCTAAACCATAACGAAAGACCTTGAAATCCCGATTAGTTAAGCTGGATAGTTCAACACAAATACTTTCTAGTGGAAAGGTAATCAGGTTAAGGTACAGATTAAAACCTAGTGCACTAGCACCAAGGATAGTACCACCTGTTAGAAAGACCAGGCTTTGTATATAGGTAAGCTTGGGTAATTGTCCAAACAGACCATAAACAAAGAGGTTTACCATTGTGCCGAAAAGTAACAGAGCAAGGACTTGGAGTAAGTACTTAAACCTTAACTTAAACTTAGTCAGGATCATGTATATTAGCAAAAAGATAGAGTTGAAGACAATGGTAACTGTACCAATACGAATCCCTGAAGCTAAAGCTACTGACAGATTAAGTGAATTGTAGGGGCTAATGCCTATAGCTGCAATGACGGCCATAGCAACACCAAGGGCTGTGATTGTATATGCGATGAATGATAGTATAAATTTTATAGTCATTTTCATTGAAGAACCTTCTTTCATAGTTGTGTTTCCTGAATTGATTTGTTGATAGTCTTAGTATAGAATAAAATAGAAGGTAACAAATATGAGATATCTCACATTGGAGAAAATATGACTAAGTATAAGATGGATGAATTATTAAAAGCGCACAAGCATTTATTGGAGAAACATAGGCAACTATATGGGAATATGGATGCTTATCAATTTGTCGAAGTATTTGAACCTGGCGAAACCATTATCCAGCAAGGGAGAAAGCTTGATACTTTACGTTATATGATTTCAGGTAAAGCAAAAGTTAGTATATTACATGAAGATGGCAATATATCTATTGTACACTTTGTTCAGCCTGAAGAGTTCTTAGGTGAATTAACTTTCTTAGATGTTGAAGACAAGCCTAAAGATGTTAGAGCAATTAGTCAATGTATCTTCTTATCTGTACCAATGGATTTTGCATTAAGGCATTTGAAATCTGACGCTCAGTTCATCTACAATATGGCTCGAATTGAAGGATTTAAGATGCATTACAGGTCTGTGTCAAAATCTAAGAACCAAAACTACCCACTTAAGAATCGCTTGGCTGCCTATATTCTTATGTCTGAACACAAGGGAATCTACCAAGAGAAACACACAGAAACAGCTGCTTACCTAGGTGTTAGTTATAGACATTTACTTCAAGTCTTTAGTGATTTTGTTGGTGAAGGGGCTTTGAGAAAATCTGGAAGATCATACCATATTAATAGAGAAATACTTGAGGTGTATGGAAGTGATATTGATAATATATAATATAGTTTTTAATATAACAAAGAGACCCAATGAACATTCAATGGGTCTCTTCTAATTGCTATAATTATGGTTGCATAGCACCAAAAAGCACTAACCATGCAAGGATTGACTTAGCTACAAGACTAAGAATGATGTAAACTCTTTCCCCGTACAAATAATTTTTCCATTTACCAATTTTCTTGTATTGTAAAAACATGTTTATTGGGAAGGTATTAAATGCAATGAAGTATGTGCCCACGATGGCCCAAACAAACCAAGGAACCATATCAAAGTTACCTGTACCAAACATATAGAGAAAGATTGCAATCCATGGAGCAAGACCAGCAATAGATCCCCAGGCGAATGGACCCCAATTGACTTTGTCACTGTTTGTTGAAGCATTTAATTGTTCCATGACTAGCCCAAACAGATTCATGGAAGCATTAACTGAAAAGATGAGTATAAGACTAGCAATGTCGTAAATACCGAATAATGTTGAGATGAGTACAATCATCACAGATGAGCTAAGTGCGTACTCAAACCATCTGAATCGGTTTATACCTTTTTCCAAATCATTAAAGTAGGTTCTACTGTTAAGCACGATTAAGCCATGGGCTATGGCTGATAACAGCAAGAAAGAGGCCACCATAATGCCAAAAGGTAGTTGGAATAAGACGGTACTAGCTGTTTCAAGAGACCTTGTCTCAACATTGAAAGTTTGATAGAACTGTATGATTTCGGGCTGGAACTCGGAAATGGTCTGAATTACACTACTTGCCAGAAACAACATAGCCAGACCTTGTACAAGGTGGAAAGCACCCATAATAATGTTGAACCGTTTGAGTTTCATTAAATCTGTAGACATAGTACCTCCTATATAATTGTATTTGTGACTTAAGCATAGCTATTAGTGGTCAATAAGTCAATTTATCATTAATTGAATCTTGCTTTTAGGTATCTAGCAGGGCGATATTGAGGGTTAACAATCGATCATCAATCTAGTAAAATGGAAGTAGACCCATATGACATTAAGGTAAAGGAGAATCATGAAGAAGAATATTATAATTGTACTGTCGTTTTTAGTAATTTTGCTACTTATCTTTTTGGTCGTTTCAAAGAATAATGAAATTAGTCAACTGAGGATACAACAAGAAAATCAGATGGTGGATCATTTGAATCAAAGAGATCTTCTAGAGAAAGATGTGAAGCAGCTGGAAGATAAGTTACTTGGTGTTCAAGAGAAGCTTGATGAAAACTTAGAAAATGTTGAGAGATTAGATGAAAGTCTAGTGCTATCAAAGAAGAAATTGAGCGAATATGAGGCAATTAATCTGGAACTTGAAGATGCATTAAGGCTGGCTACAGAACCTGGTTTCGGAGCAACCTATATTCTAGAGCAAAAAGGCATTGAAGATTATAGGGTTCTTATTGAGGATCTTAAAGAACATAATGAGATTATTGGCTATGATGGCATTTTAGGTGGGACTATGTATTTTTCTGATGTTAGAAATTTGACTAAAGACTGGGCTTTTGCATTTTTTGATGATGGTCATTATGGCGGTTATGGTCTATATAGTTTTGAGATTACTGACAATCAGGATATTAGATGGAAGACAATATTGGAGGTTATTGATTAAGTTCATATAATATGAAAGTCTGTGAACTTTTTATGAATATTGATAAATGGTCCCTAAATATTCTCCTTCTATCGTAGTACTATACATAAGAATTATTCTACTCAAATATTGAAAGTAGTATAATAGCAAACTTATCGAAAGGTAAGGACGCAAAGCCACGGGTCTAAGTTCGCAAGAATATGATCGCCAGGTTGCCGTAACGATGGTAATCCTAATTGTGGAAGCAATTAGGATTTTTTGTTTGAAAGGATGTGCCTTATGGTTAAAACTAAAAAGATGGAAGTTACAAGTTGTCGAAGATGTCGTAAATTTTTCAAACCTTATTCTGAAAGTGTGTATTGCCCTGTTTGTCAAGAGTATGTGAATAAAACATTTCGTAGAGTGAAAACCTATATTCGTGAAAATAAACATGCAGGAATTGATGAGATATCAGAGGCATGTGCCATATCAGCAAAGCAGATCATTCAGTGGGTGAGAGAAGAGCGTTTATTCTTTACTGAAGGCTCAGATGTTCGTATTCCCTGTACCCAATGTGGAAACCCTATTAGTATTGGTAAATATTGTGACCCATGTAAAAGAAAGAATGATAAGAGCATCAAGGATCTAAGATCAGCCCTTGTAACTAATGAAAATTTGATTGCTATGCCAAGACAAAGTAGTAAGAGATTAAGATTTGGTAATTAGGATTTGAAAGTAAGTTAAATATGTAGAGTCATATAGTATCAGGAATAAAGGCCCATAGCTTATCTAGTAATGAATGAATATGGCCTATTTCATAAAAATATAGTCTCAAGGTGCCAGTTGTCTTATGTGTTTGATGATATAATTGTACTATTAAAGCACTAGGGAGATGATTTTATGAAGAAGACTAAAGCTTTATTTGCTGTGGTATTAACATTGATTCTAACTGTAACATTCATGCCAGTTGACGTTATGGCAGCCAGGAAACCAAAGCCTGATGACCCACCAGAAGAAAATAGTGCACCAATAATAATACAGATTGATAACAACACTTATAGGAGCGGTTATGGTGGTGGTATCTACCTTGTTGATGAAGGTGTGACTAGTTTATCTATTTTAGTTAAAGACGAAAATTTATCTTCTTTGACAGCAACAAGTGACTCAGACAATATTGATGTGCCACTATTACCTTATGAAGTAACCCGTAAGAGCGCAGCTTTTTTAGTTACAGCTGAGGCAGATGCTACAACAGGGTCCATTACAATTAGTGATGGTGATTTGAGTACAATAGTAGAGCTACAGTTTAATTTACCTCAAGAAACTTTTTCACCTTTTATAGATGGCCAATACCCAGCAGTTACTGGTGATTTTAGCCTTGAGGGTGAGATGCTTTCTGCAAGTTTTGGAGAGTGGAATGATGATCAACCACTACCTGGTTATGATGAGAATTACATTAAGTGGATAGATTCTAAGGGTCATGTGTTTAATACAGGTTTATCTTATATCATAACCGATTTTGATAAATTATTGGAATTTTACATTGAGGTGACAGTAGTTGATAGTGATGGTTTGTCAACCACTGAACGGTCATTAGAGACCTATCATATTGGTGATTGGAATGTGGAACCATTAAATACCAGTCAGCCGATAGTAGTGACAGATAATGAGCCACTTGTTATTGGGTCTCAACTCTATGCCGATCCAGGTATCTGGACTGACGAAGATGAAGAGGATGTACTTACCTATGCCTATGAATGGTATGTTGATGGTTCTCTAGTTAGCAATGAAGACAACTATACACCTGTTGCAGCAGATAGTGAAAAAGACTTATATGTGACTGTTGATGTTTGGGATGGAACGGTGAATGTATCTCTGTCAACACCTACATACTCAATTGAAGCTTATGTTCAACCTCCTGAGCCAGACATAGTATCCTATGTAGCTCTTGGAGACTCAATTCCTTATGGTGAATATAACACTAGCTTTTGGGATTATATAAGTGGTGGAACAGATTCATATAGTTACGTTGAGCAGTTCGCCAGTTATCTAAATGTAGCTGATGAAGACTTTTATGATCTAAGTGTTAGTGGTTACAATACAATAGACGTGTTAGGACAAATTGATTCATATACAAGCCTTATCAGGGAGGCAGATGTGATTACATTGTGTGTTGGTGCTAACGATATTATGGATGCAGCAGGTAGAGGTTTTGGAGGATTATCAAAGTATGATATTAATTGGTCTGAAGCAGATGCCGGTCGAGATAACTTTGAATTATATTGGTATCAGGTGATTAATAAGATTGAAGATCTTAATCCGGATGTGACCTTGATTGTTATGACAATCTACAACCCATATAGGATTAATGATTCTTATTACAATCTAGTTGATCCATATTTTGAAAATAGTGAAGGTGAAGATTTAGGGTTAAACTATATTATTGAAAATACGGAGACTCTTTATGCAGACTATTTTGGAACTGAATTTGATTATAAGGTTGCAGATGTTTATGAAGATTTTAACCTTCATGAGGATAAAGATAGTTTGACTAGCTTCTACAGAAGTTTTTGTGATCCTCACCCAAATCAGTCGGGGCAAGATCTTATTTTCCAATCCCATATTGATGCATATTTGAATTAAGAAGTGTATAGAGTGTTGCTTATAAAGTCATGATGGTTAATCTGTCATGACTTTTTTGTTGGGATTAGCTACTTGGATGAATTTAGGCTTACTCACATACATAGAAGTGATATAATATTAGAACAGAAAGGAATCTTAGGTGATAAGAATGAGTGATAGATCATTACCAAAGTTAGACCACAATAGACCAAGTGAATTTTGGATAAAAACTGTTGGCTATCTACAAGATAACTGGGCAGTATTTGAGAAGGTCGAAAATGGTGGTTACAGATTGTATTTTTTTGACGTGCAAAAAGCTGTCTTTGATAGCTTAGACTATAAAAGTGACATCCTTATGAAAAAGGAATTAATGGCAAATGGTTTTGAACGTTATGAAAGAGAGGCAATTCCTATACAAGAACCTACAGGTGATTTTCATGTTAGTGAGTCTGCCCACAGGAAGATTTATTCATCAGGAAAATTTTGGAAGAGTATGCCTGCTAGGATTCGGGAAAAATACGGCGAGTAGTTTATTGAAATAAAAGCATTGGTATCTTAGTTGTATGGCAAGAGCTTATGTGTTATATTGATAGAAAATCAAAGGAGAAAATAATATGTTTGATTCTAATGTACTATTTGCGTTTGCATTGACAGTATTCGCTGGTTTAGCTACTGGTGTTGGTAGTGCTATTGCATTTTTCGCAAAGAAAACTAATACAAAATTCTTATCCCTAGCATTAGGGTTTTCAGCAGGTGTTATGATATATGTATCGATGGTTGAGATATTTGTTAAAGCTAAAGATGCTTTGACATTTGAGTTAGGTGCTACAAGAGGTTATTGGGTAACAACCATATCCTTTTTTGGCGGTATAGCTTTAATAGCCATAATTGATAAATTTGTCCCTTCATTTGAGAACCCACATGAAGCCCCATCTGATGAAGACCTAAATAATATTCATGAAGGTTTACACCCTGCCAAGAAACAAGAGTTAATGCGTATGGGAATGTTTTCAGCTTTAGCGATTGCTATACATAACTTTCCAGAAGGTCTTGCTACTTTTACAAGTGCCCTTCAAGACCCTACACTTGGTATTTCAATTGCTGTAGCAATCGCAATTCACAATATACCAGAAGGTATTGCAGTAAGTGTTCCTTTATACTATGCGACTGGTTCCAAGAAGAAAGCCTTTAAATGGTCCTTTTTATCAGGTCTATCTGAACCTGTTGGGGCAGCAATTGGATTCTTGATATTAATGCCATTTATGAGTGATGTTGTGTATGGTGTTTTATTCGCCAGTGTAGCGGGTATTATGGTTTTCATTTCCCTGGACGAATTGTTACCAACTGCAGAAAAATACGGCGAACACCATATAGCAATATATGGGTTGATTGCCGGAATGGCAGTCATGGCTGTAAGTTTACTATTGTTTGCTTAAGTGAAAATATCATAGTAAAAAGGCAAGAGCAAAAGGGTTATCCCTTTTGCTCTTTTTATTTGTATGACGCGCCTGTTAAGCGAACTAAATACTAATTTTATACCATCAATATGTCAGTAGTAGGAGTTGCAACTTATCAACTATCAACTGTGGCGGCGGAGAATAGTCATTGACTTTTATCTTTTGAAGAAGCGTTTTATTATAGTATATTTATAGCGTATATTAGTTTAGTTTACGAGTCTGTTATACTCAATTAGTAAATTCTTATTAACTTGGGACAAAATTTTCATAAGAAATGGAGCAGAGAAATCTGCTCTATTATAGTATACTGGTATATGAGTAAGTACAATTCGTTAGAAGAAAAAGTGCTTAAAAGTTAGGATATAAAGATTAAGGAGATTTGAGTTATGGGTGAGAATAGTAAGGAATACGAACAATGGCGCCATGCATTTGATGATAAAAAGTTTGTAACGTCTTTTAGTGGTGGGAAAGATAGTGCATTAGCTTTATATATGGCAATGAAATCGGGTAAAGCCAGTGGTTTAATTGTTATGATGGAAGAAGAAGGGAAACGCTCTAGAGCTCATGGTTTGACGCCTGAAGTACTTAAAGCACAAGCTGATGCAATTGGGCTGCCTATCTATAGTAAGGCTGCAAGTTGGGAAAGTTATGAAGAGAAGTTCATAGAGTTACTTAAAGAGGCAAAATCAGATGGCGCTGAGGTAATTATCACCGGAGACATCGATATGCCAATACATGGATGTTGGTATGAGAAAGTCAGTGAGAAGGCAGGTCTAAATCTTGGTATGCCACTTGCTGGAATGAGTCACAATGAAACGATGGATCGTTTCATTGAGGCTGGGTTTGTAACTATGCTTGTGACCGTCAACAAGACAATGGGTATGACAGAGGAAGACCTTGGTCGTATTCTAGACGCTAAGTTTATAGAGGAGCTTGTAGATAGGGGTATAGACCCTTGTGGAGAAGCAGGTGAGTTTCATACATCTGTCATTGATGGACCAATCTATAAACACCCAGTTGGGCTAAAAGCTGGTTCTAAAATCCATGATGGAGATTACATTTACTTAGAAGTTACTTTATCTCTATGTCCAATATGTAAGAAAGCAAATAATTGCGCCATTTCCCTCGGCCAAGAGCCAAGGTCTTGTTGGTGTATGACAAGCAAGGTACCAGAAGGATTACTTGAATCAATTCCTAAAGAGGAACGAGGAATCAACTGTATTTGCTCACAATGTGTGGCAGACTATAAGAGCGACAAACTAATGAAAAAGTAACTGATGACTAGTGGTTTTGAAGCTTATGAGCCTTTGAACTACTTGATGTGAGTGGCAAAATAATAAGGTTTTTCTAAGGCACCTATTGTGGGTGTCTTTTTAGCGACGCAGTGGGGACGGTTCTTTTTGCGCCACTGATGGCTATATATTTTTGATTCGAGGTTATTCAAGTACATCCAAGTACATCCAAAATGGATTCTTCATGCTCTTTCACCAAGTAAAACAACTTAACTGCATCTTCTGTCATCGTTTCATTATCTAACCCAGCGAAGTAGGCAGCAAAAAGAAGTTCTATGTTCTGCATGACACATGGAATGGCTTCCTTCTCAACCTGTTTTAAGGGGTTGGTTGAGTCATATCCGTTAACAACATTTTTTACTAAGTTTAGCCAAGTATCTATAATTACTGTGTGATTATTGGCTGCAGAAAGTATCCCCAATAAGAAATAACATAAATCAAAGATTCGTATGTTGCTTTGGCTTAAATCAAAATCAATATAACCCACAAATTGATCTTCATCAAATAGAAAGTTACCTAGATGAATATCACGGTGAATAAGTTGAGTAGGCAATTGATGATAAACTTCTGATAATTGGTGGATGGCTTCATCAGCGTCCTCTAGTTGTAAAGTAGATAGCTTGTATTTATCTAAATCACTTTTAACCCATCCTGTCATTTCTTCTAATAGACTATTATTCCAGAAACTTATTTCCTTCTGACAAACTTGAAATGCCTGGTGTAATTGACCAATAATCTTACCAAAATCAAAAAGCCATTCATCGTCTTGTTGATTAAGATCTACGTTATTCTTGCCTTGTAAGTGTGTAGTTAGGAGGTATAATTTATCTTTGTGTTTGTAATACGCCTCCCCATTAGGTAAAGGTATAACAGCGGGTACCAGCATCTGTTCTTTGACCAATGTTTTGAACATAGTAATGTTTCGTTTCAGCTGACTTTCATCTGCATATTCTTTGATAACATAGGTATCATTTACAGACCATGCAGAATGATATATCTGAGTAAGCTCCCCTTCAATATTCCAATTTTTGAGTATCTTGTGAATCATAATTTTCAATATCTCCAGTTCTCTTTTATTTACAAAATGATTCTCCTAATATTTTCTCTGAATCTAGACATTTCATAGTGAAGGTTTGTTGATAGATAGACTTCTTGTGTTGAGTTTATAGTTAGTAGGATTGACTATTTCAGATTTGTATATCAAACTCCTTCAGAAAACTTTTGACTCTATCCACATTTCTATTTATGAAGTCGGTTGGATCATCGCTTATTAGTAGGATGTAATTCATGAAATTAAGTCTTCTTGCTAACATAATAAATTCTAGAAGTTTGTTATCAAAATCAGGGAGAGATGTTATAGTGCTGTACCCTTTTAGCAATTGATCTTTGGCTTTACTGTAATCAATACCTTCAGTATAACGATAATAGTAGAGTGTAATGGCAATGTCCTGAACTGCATAAGCAAGACTTGTGTCTTCATAATCTATAACGCTGATGGTTTCATCATCTATAAGGATGTTCCATGGGTTAATGTCACCATGAATTAGTTGGAGGCCAGGTTGTTTGTATAGATTCTGTAATACCTGGTCTACCATCGGTATTAGCTTGTCCATAAGGTGATGGTATTCTGGAGTTAGGAATTTTTGATATTGTGGCTCTTTGTAAACAGCTTTCTCATCTTTGAAGTAGAATACTTTATCAAATTTCTTAGCAATAATCTTATGGGGTAAAGAGATTGCTCTTGTAGCAACATGCAGTGAGGCCATTGTTTGACCAAGGTTGTAAAAGCCATCATAAGATTCATTGGCATAAAATTCTTTGCCTTCAACCCAATGATATATGGCCATTCTAACTGGATTAGATGAATACCTTGAATGGATCTGTAAGATACCATCACCATCTCTCGTGTGCAATATTTTAGGAACTTCTAGTTCGGTCCTTGCTGCGACTGTGTCTAACATGAAGACTTCAACTAAATTGTCCTCGTAGGTGCTATTTATGTCATCAAAGACTTTTACCATATAGTAAGAACCATCTAGGTCTTTTAGCTTGTAGAGCATATTGGTAGCTTCATCAAAAAACTTGAATGATCCAACGTTTATGTTATAAGATTTTAGACCAATTTCGATAATTTTTCTTAAGCGAAGCTTTTTACCATGTGTTGTTAGTTCATCAAAATTTTTCATCATATACCTCTTTTCAACTTAATTCTAATAGTAATAGAGACTTATGCATAGGTGGAGTTCTTTTATAGAAAAGTTTACCGTCTGGTTAGGGCAGGCTATGATTGGAATAACAGAAATGTGACGCAAAAAGAACCGTCCCCAATGCGTCAGAAATCAGGATACACTAGTAGAGGGGTGTGTTTTTTTATACCTAAAAGGTTTCGTTTTGATAAGAATAGGCGCTTCTTTTATATTCATAGATTGTGTGAATCTTGCTAAACTGTAAGCAACTTAATGAGGTGGCCGCCTTACTAACAGAGCATGAATGAGAGGTAAAATAAATGAAGAGAATAATGAGTTTTATATTAGCACTTCTATTATTGCTAAGTATGACAATAGCAGTTAATGCAAATACATATACCGTACAAGAAGGTGATGTATTATGGAGAATTGCTAGGGACAACACCACCACAATAGACAGATTAGTAGCCTTAAACAACATTAAGAATAGAGACTTAATATACATCAATCAAGTTTTACAATTAACTGAAAGTGAGGATTTAGAAATGACAAATGCAGAAAAAGCAGTAGCATTAATAGAAAGTATTGGAACAACAAATCATGAACCAGTGGGGTACATTAACCCTGAGAAATACATTCAACATAACCTTGGTGTAGCAGATGGTTTGGAAGGATTTGGTGCCTTAGCAGCTCAATTACCGGAAGGATCTTATGGTAAAAATATTCGGGTATTTGAAGATGGTGATTTTGTCATCATGCATAATGAATATAACTTCTTTGGACCAAAAGTAGCTTTTGATGTTTTTAGGTTTGAAGAGGGGCTCATAGTTGAACATTGGGATAATTTAACCGTGACAGCAGAGAATCTTAATCCCTCAGGCCGTAGTCAGCTTGATGGTGCAACAGAAGTGGTAGACTTAGATTTAACAGAGGCAAATAAGCTTGTTGTGAAGAGTTTTGTAGACGATGTACTCATGGGTGCAGCACCTGAAAAAATTACAGAGTATGTAAGTACAGAGACATATTTACAGCACAACACTGGTGTGGCAGATGGTCTTAATGGCCTTGGAGCAGCACTTGCAGCATTAGCTGAAGCAGGAACGCCTATGGTCTATACCGAAAACCACTATGTCTTTGGTCAAGGTAACTTTGTTCTAACCATGAGTGAAGGACAGTTTCTTGGCGAAACAGTAGCATTTTATGACTTATTTAGACTAGAGAATGGTCTAATTGTAGAACACTGGGATGTCATTGAAGCTATACCTGCTGAAGATGAGTGGATGAATACTAACGGAAAATTCTAAATAAACATAACTCGGCCAGGTGATTATAAGTTAATCACTTGGCTTTCTTACATCTTGCTCATAGGATGTGATTGATGGAAATAGCTAAGAGGACTATAATAAGTTTAGAAATTTACATAGGAGAATACCAATATGAGTCTTTCACCAATCAATCGTATAGATTACCGGAATAAGAAAAAAGAATTGGATTTTGAAATTGTTGATATACAAGATTTTTATCATACAAGGCCTCATGCTCATTTGAAAAGAGATTTTCGATTAAACTTCTGGGTAATGATCTATATCATAGAAGGTAGCGGCGCCCATTATGTTGATTTCCAGAAATATAACTACACTAAAGGGGACATAATCTTTCTTGAGAAAAATCAGGTACAACACTTTGAACCGAATGATGAAGTCAAAGGATACATCGTTCATATTAATGAACCCTTTTTCTACAAAATCCAAGGCTTTGATGGTGACATTTTCCTAGAGTTTATTGATAGGGCTTCAGGTTCTTTGGTCATGAACTTTGGCACATCTACAAGTAAAACTAATAGGGTACTAATTGATCTAATCTATAAGGAATACAACAACAAAGAAGAAAAGATCAATGTAGAATTAATCGCCACATTATTCCAAGGTTTTATATTGGCTCTTGGCCAACAAGTACCAAACAATCATACCTTACTCACTTCTAGAAACTACAAGCACTTTACTAAGTTTCGACAATTAGTCGAAGCTCATTACTGGGAAACTAGGAATGTTGAAGACTATGCAAAAATGATGAACTATTCAAAGAAGACCATTAATCAGGCAAGCAGAGCTGTTGCTGGTCTCTCAGCTAAGCAATTTATTATCAATAGGGTTGTCCTTGAAGCAAAGCGATATTTGAGTCAAGGTGAGCTTATGAACTATGAAATTGCCCATCTTTTAGGTTTTGAAGAAGCTGCCAACATGACTAAGTTTTTCAAACATTATGAAGGTGTGTCACCTAAAGAATTTCGAGAATCTATTGACCTCTACTAATTCGCTTATACAAACATATGCCGTAATAAGTCTGAAGACATCATTATAAACATTATTGGTCTAGCGATAGATGCCTCATTCTGATAAAGTTAATTTAGATTATGGAAGGTGACGATAAGATGAATAAAAAGACAGTACTTGATCACGTTTTTCTACAATTAACCAAGAAAAATGACCTAAGTGTAGATGACTATAAGAGTAAAGAGAATGTTATTGTACAATCAGATAAAGTTTTCTTTGAGATGGACACATTTGGCAATAATGTAGTGATGCGTGTTGACCCACAATTATTTGACTGGTGTATAAAAAAATTCAAAGATGAAGACCCTAAGAATATGATGGACGGTGCTGTCCTATATGATATAGAAACAAAGCTTAGAACATATGGATACAGACTGTCTGGTGAACATTTGCGCTTCTTATTTCTTGAGGATAAACATATTGAGCCACCTAAGGGTTATACCTATAAAGTTTATTACAAAGAGGACTTGCATTTACTAGCAGAGTATAAAGAGTTCGGTAATGCCTTGAATTTCAAAAGTGATGTAATCGCAGTTGGTGCATTTTATGATGGCGTCTTGGTGTCACTGGCTGGTGCTGATGATTATATGGTCAATTTGTGGCAAGTAGGTATAGATACATTGACCGACCATAGAGGAAAGGGTCTTGGTAAGTATATTGTAAAAATGATTTCTGATGAGATATTAAAACAATCTGCCATACCTTACTATACAACTTGGTGTCCCAATATTGCATCCATGAATGTTGCGATTGGTGCTGGTTATATACCTCTCTGGCTTGGATATTACGCTGAGAAGAACGAAGATTAAATGGATAATAAGAAGGGGCAATCTCGTAAGCTGAGATTGCCCCTTCTTTATTAGGGAAAAAGTTACTCTGTATTACAGATTTATTTTCTCAGTTAGAATCTTAGTCACAAGCTGCATCACATCTCCTTGATAGGTCACATTATCAGATATGAGAATGGATGTAAGACCATCAACAATGGACAACATAAAAACAATGTTAGTGACTATTTCCTCTTCAGGGACCTTATACGTTCGCATTATATCTTTTACAGTATTGATGAACATTGAAAAGGGTGCAAAATCATCACATTTAATAGCAATTTGGGAGATAGTAATGTGAAAGTGTGGTTGATTAAAAAGAAACTTATAGTAAGAGGGATGATCCATAAAGTATTGTATATACCCTCTGCCAAACATAAGTAACATATTTTCGTCGGTCATATCACTTGGTTCTGATGATTTTAATTTTGTAGCAAAATCATCAGCAATATGAGTTTTGATTGCATTGATTAAAGCCTCTTTGTTCTCAAAATGTTTATAGGGTGCTGCGTGGCTTACTTCACAGGCTTTGGCTACTTTTCTAAGTGAAAGGTTTTTAAGTCCTTCTTCATTAATAATACTGATGCCTGCATCAATCATGGCATTTCGCAAATCACCATGGTGGTATGTTTTTTTCTCCATAAGGTCCTCATTTCTATAGCGCTATCATAACAGCTAGCGTAAAGTTACTGTCGGATGATAAAAGATAAAAGAAAAACACCTACTTGTGATATTATGAGTTTGACAAGAACCAAAAATATTACAGAAGAAGGTGTTTTTCTTATGAATAACAGTATACAGCAATTTATGGAGTTAGGTGTCAAAAAGATTGAAAAAGTCGTAGAAAGTTTCATACATAATGAGGGTATGAATGTCGGTGAGTTTGTGTTGGAGCTGGGTAAGCCCCTCCAAGAGCTGCAAAGAGAAATTGTCGCAGAAACGATCGAAGGGATAGACGAAGTCTATAGAAATTCATCTTACCGTGCCGAAAGATATGTTATAGAACGGTCTAAGGTACCAAACACATTCATAAGTACTTGTGGAGAAATCAAGTACAAAAGGACGTATTTTGAGTCAAAGGAAACAGGTGAATACATATTTCTTGCAGACCAGGCATGTGGCATCATAAAGAATATGAGAAAAAGTGAAGACGTGGTGATAGAGGCTATCACTCATGCCGTCGACAGCAGCTACCGAATCAGTGGTGAACATGCCACGAATACAGAAGACATTATTAGCAAACAAGCTGTCATGAAAGATATTCATTCCCTTGAAGTGCCGGCACTGGTTCCACAAGTCAAGAAAAAGAAGCATATCAAAGTTCTTTATATCAACGCTGATGAAGACCATGTATCTTTACAGTTCAACAAAGAAAAAGGCGATTTGAAAGTTGGCATAAATGGCTATAAGAGCAACACGATAGAACCACGATTGGCTTGTCTGTTTGAAGGTATTGAAAAAGAAAGTGAAGGCAGCAAAAGGAATAAGTTGGTAGGAAAGCACTACTTTGCAGGTGTTTACAAGAATGTAGAAGATATATGGCTAGAGGTTCTTGAATACATAGATGCTGTATATGATGAAGACTATCTAGAAGCCATATACATAATGGGCGACGGTGCTTCATGGATAAAGGCAGGCGTAGATGTACTGGGATCCAAGTGCCATTTTGTGCTGGATAAGTTTCACTTGAACCAAGCAGTCATGAGAGCGATCGGTCACCTGGAAGATTCTGTAGGTGATGCAAGAGATGCCATATATGATGGGATCAGCTATGAGGATAAAGAATCCATCAAAAAGGTTTTTGAGATAGCCACAGAATGGGCAGAAAGTGATAATAAACGAGAGC
>PPCM01000755.1_pt1 | contig 21035 bp, 16 predicted proteins | sample 1555541 | NCBI WGS metagenome assembly PPCM01 (sample SAMN05284479, study PRJNA326546) | Marine sediment metagenome, whole genome shotgun sequencing project. | isolation source: marine sediment | place: Germany: Wadden Sea | collected 2012-09-05 | reverse complement strand
ACAAAATAAATTGCTAAAACCCAGTAAATAGTTTTTTTATTAATAAGTTTTCTCATATGAATCTCCTTTATCTTATTTTAACAAAATAAAACTCCTAGTAAAACTAGGAGTTTAGATAATTAATTATTCTGCTACTACTGCCATTTCTGCAGCATTCCAAGCATTCATTCCTGATTTTAAAGATACAGCATCGTATCCTAATTCACGCATGATTGCAACAGTTTGTCCTGCAGTTTGACCTGAATAACAAGCGATTACTAATTTACCAGTAGGTAATTCAGCAAATCCATTTTGCATATCTTTACCGTATGGTAAGTTAATAGCTCCTTCAATATGACCAGCTGCGAAATCGTCAGCTTTACGAATATCGATTACAGTAACTTCTTCTGCTTTCACAGCAGTTTCAACAGCGTCAGCAGCCATGATGTTAGATCCACCTTCAGGGATAGCATTGAAGTATGCTTTTACTGAAGCTAATACGAATGGATCAAATGAAGCTTTAGCATCTGCTAATTCAACTGCTTCAGTTGAGATATAATCAGCATTTGCTTCATCAGCTAAGAATCCTGAAGCATTGATTCCTGATTTAATTGAATAAGCTTCAACGCCAAGGTTACGTAATAAAGCAATTGTTTGACCAGCAGTTTGTCCTGAGTAGCAATATACATATACTGGCTCATCTTTTGGTAACATAGCTACTTTTTCAGCTAAGTCAGTACCCCAAGCAGCATTTACAGCTCCTACGAAGTGACCATTAGCATAGTCATCAGCTTGACGAATACTTAAGATGAATGGATTTTCTCCAGCATCTACTTTTTCAATTACTGCATCCCAAGTAACGATGTTGCTACCTGTGAATTCAGCAAAGTATTTATTCGATTTAGAGCTTACCATATATGGAGCATAACCTAAGCTCATTCCATACTTTAATGATACAGCATCATAACCTAATGCTCTTAATACAGCAACAGTTTGTCCTGCAGTTTGTCCTGAGTAACAGGCAACGATTAACTTAGTATCTGCTGGTAAATCAGCAAATGAATCATTCATGTTAGCTCCGAAAGGAACATTAATAGCTCCATCAATATGACCTTTTGCAAAGTCATCAGCTTTACGAATATCAACAACTACAGCGTCTCCACTTTCAAGTAAACTTTGAACGTTTTCACTTGGTACCATGAAGTTACCTTTAGTAGTTACAGTATTGAAATATTCTTCAACAAATTTTAAAGCGTCTTTATTGAACTTAGCTTCAGCGTCTTCAAGGTGGAATTTAACTAATGATACGTAGTTAGCATAACCTTCCATTGTTTTAGCACCTTTGTTATATCCTGATTTTACAGAATAAGCATCGATACCTAACATATTCATTAACGCAACTGCTTGTCCAGCAGTTTGACCAGAGTAGCAATATACATAAACTGGCTTATCTGTTGGTAACATTGAAACTTTACTAGCTAAGTCAGCACCCCAAGCAGCATTTACAGCTCCTTCGATATGACCTGTTCTGTAGTCAGCTTCTGAACGAATACTTACGATAAATGGCTCATCACCAGCATCGATTTTTGAAAATAAATCTTCCCAAGTCACGATTCTACTACCTGGATAACTAGCAAAGTAGTCATTTGCAGCGTCTTCAAGACTCATTGTATCATCTGTTGAACAAGCAACTAATGATAACGATAAAACAAAAACTAACAATAAACTTAATAATTTTTTCATCATTTTCTCCTTCTATGATCCATTTCCTGGATTTGGTGTTACATTGTCTACTGGTTTTTGAGGTCCATTTACAAACTCATACTCTAACCATGCACCATCATAGATTCTTACATCCTGATAACCAGCATCCTTTAAAGCTGTATAAGTTTGGGCAGCACGCACCGAACTTTTACAGTAAAGAATAATTTTGTCTTCAGGTTTAATTCCTTTATCAAGGTAAGTTAATCGAATATCTCTTGGTGATTTATACTCACCATTAGCGTAATTATTCCAAATATATTCGATATGGATTGCTCCAGGAATCGCCCCCGCATAATACTCTTCGCTACTTCTTGTATCAATAATATATGTGTTTTCTTCACCCATATTAATGATTGACTCAAGGTAAGATAAACTTACTAATAATTTCTTTTGAACAGCAGTTGTTTTGTATTTAGCCTGTGTAAGTTTAGTAGCTGTTGTTGATAACTCGTGACCGGCTTTCTCTAAACGCTTTAGCCCACCACTAATTACATAAACATTGAAGTTACCATAATAGTTTAATGACCACTGAATTCTTGCAGCTTGCATATTCATACTATCATCGTAAATCAATAATGTATCTTTTTCTGTTACACCTGCATTTGATAAGCAATTCTCAATCTCATCTTCATCTGCAAGCATTCCTTTAACATCTTTTGTCACAGTTAGTGAACTCATTGGAATGTTAATAGCACCATCGATATGACCAGCATTATAGTCATCTTGACCACGGGCATCTACTAAGATTGCACCATCTTCAATTAACTTTGCAACTTCTTTTGCTTCAACGATATAATTACCTTCTTCGGCAAAATCATAGTTACCACAAGCAACCAAAGTTGTGACCATTAAAACAGTAACTAATAACAATGATATAACTCTTTTCACCTGCTCACTTCCTTTCTATGAATTTAGTTTAGACTAATTAGCATTTACACTCATCAAGTCTTGATTCAATTTTTCCAGCTCCACAACACTCATCTACGATTTCTACTACTTCACCATTTTGGATGATTACAGCAGCTGGACAAGATTTTACACCTAAACGATGCATTAAACCTTGTGATTTAAATGTATCAACTTTATGATATTTAAAGTTTGGATATCTATTTTCAATATCTGTAAACTTAGTTAAGAAATCACGTTGTAGTTCATTTGTTACATCATAACAGTATACAACACCATTTCCATTCATGATTTGATCTTCAAATATTTCACCTTCAGCGATATATTTCTCAGCCATTACTCCTGCCATAGCAGCATCTCCAACAGCTGTTGCAACTTGACGTAACATTGTTTCACGAACGTCACCACAAGCAAATACACCTGGTATATTTGTTTCCATATTAGCATTTGTTAATACATACCCGCGATCAGTCATCTTAACTGAACCTTTGTAAATATCTGTGTTTGGAATGTATCCAATGAATAAGAAACATGAGTCTAAATCCATAGGGATTAACTCGTTAGTTTTTGTGTTTTTAAGAATAACTTTTTCTAGTTCTTCTCCACCTTCGAAACGCTCTACCATCGTATTATGGAGGAATTCCATTTTTGGGTTTGCTAATGCAGCATTTTTTGATACTTCATTACAATCCATAATTCCTTCATCATGAATGATAGACACATATACTTTGCTAGCAAACTTTGTTAAGAACATTCCTTCTTCAATTGCAGCATCTCCAGAACCAACAACTAAAACTTCCTTATCAGTATTTGCAGCAGCATCACAAGTCGCACAGAAAGTGATTCCCTTACCGATATAGTCATTTTCATTTTCAGCACCAGTTAAACGTGGTTTTGAACCATTTGCAATAATTACAGATTTCGCTTCGATACGAGATCTAAATGTTTCTATTACTTTTGTTTCACCAGTTAAATCAACTGATTTTGCATTTGTAAGTTTAAAGTTAACTCCAAACTTCTTAGCTTGTTTATAAAATAAATCTGCTAAATCATGCCCGCTGATTCCATCAGGGAATCCTGGGTAGTTCTCAATGTCAGCTGTGTTAGTAGCTAATCCACCAACAAGTGATTGTTCAAGAACTAAAGTGTTAAGTCTTGCACGACCAGCATAAATTCCTGCTGTTAGCCCGGCAGGACCACCACCAATGATTACAACATCATATTTTTCTACTTTCTTTTCTCTAGCCATATTACTCTCCTGATTTACATGAAGTACTTCACAAGTAATTTAGATCCAACAACTGCTCCTAAGAACATGAAGATTGCAAAGACCCATCCTGACAATGATAATGAAGCGATCCCACTAAATAATGCACCAATGTTACATCCTGCTGCGATTCTAGCTCCATATCCCATAAGTAGACCACCTAAAATAGCAGCCACTACTTGTTTATAACTTTTTATTTTTTTAATTTTCAAACCTGATGCCATCAATGTAGCAAATAGTGCTCCAGCAATAATACCAAGGTTTCTCCATGTACCTGCATGGTTTAAAAATCCTGCTTCTAAAGTCCCTTGTGCTCCTGGTGAACTAAAGTAGAACCATTTATCAACAGATCCACCTACAGCTTCAAAAGCCCAAGCACCCCAATTTGCAAACACTCCAGATACACCCCATGGGTTACCTGTTGTTGCGAATGTAACAATTTGGAATAAAGAAAGAAGGATTGCACCAGTTACGTACGGTAATGCATTTTTAAACCACATCTTGTAAAACTCATTTTGTTTTACTTTATTAAAGAACTCTTTCAAGCATTACACCTCCTAGTTATTTATGAAGAACTTACTTCTTTTCAATAAAGATTTCCCACTCACCATCGTCTACTTCTTCAATTTCAACATTGTGTCCTTGTTTTCTAGCCCACTCTGGTACGTTTTTCATAGCACAACTATGATCAACTTGAACGATCAATAAATCTCCTGATTCGATATTTTCTAAAGCTTTCTCAGCTTTAACTAAAGGTACTGGACAAGCTTCTCCTAAACAATCTAATTCTACTTCTCTTGGCATAATAATAATCTCCTCTTATTTATTTTAGTTTTCTTGTTTTCTATTTTCATATTTATGTGCAATAACATAAAGCACACCGATGATTAATAAGTTACATAATAACCCACCAAACCATCCAAAGTAATCTGGTAAAAAGATCTTTTTACCATGAACGATGAACTTATCCATCCACCATCCGTAATCATGAGCACCCCAAAGTGATCCAATCACAAAGAATACTAATGATAGTACTTGCATCCAGAATCCTTCACCAATTCTCATTAGTGTTCCTGATGCACACCCACCGGCAATAACCATTCCAATACCGAAGATGAATGCTCCAACTGCTGTAGCCACACTAATTGGTGCAATATAACCCTGACCAGGAATAGGTAAACCATTCACATGGGCACCGTACTTAATTGCTGTAAAAGCTATAGTTGTAATTGCAAAGGCAATTAAAACTGCTCTTGTTACACTCGTACTACCTGTAAGGTATGGATCTCTCATTGAAGCTGTAAAGCAAAATCTTGCTCTTTGAAGAATAAATCCAAAGGCAATACCTGTAATCCAGAATAATGCTAAATTAGCACTTTTTCCACCTAACCACAATCCGATACCGATAATAACAACAAATGTTAATACCCCAAATGGAATTTGATTTGGCTTCTTTTTACGAGATCTTGTTCTATTTCTACTTGATCTTGATGATACTCCTGTACTAGTCTCTTTTACTTCTGACACTTTTTCACTCCTTCCTGAAAATTTGTAATTATTGTGAAAGTTTTAACACAGTATAATGATATTTTAACACAGGAAACTCCTTTTCTTTTATATCCTTTACTTATGTAACATTAGATTATGCAATGGCACTGATAGTATGATAAAATAGCATTAGAATTTTAGGTAGGAGGCAAGTCCATGAATATCAACCAAATGCGCTATTTCATCAAGATAGCACAAACAGGAAACATCAGTAGTGTGGCCAGAGAAGAATACATCTCGCAATCAGCTTTAAGTCAACAAATAAGCTCATTAGAAGCAGAGATTGGTCACTCACTAATGATCAGGAGTAACAAAGGCGCTAAGTTAACTCCAATCGGGAAAATTGTATTAAAGCATTTTGATACTATGTTAAAAGCTCATGCTAACATGAATAGAGAAGTATTTGATTTTGTAAATGATAATAAAATTTTAAAGGTAAGTGCTTGTCCTTCAATGGCTGATTATGCTGTACCTTGTACTTTAATGACAGCAAATAATCGCTTTCCCAATCACAAGTATGAGTTAACTGCTTCAAACTCATGTGATCTGTATGTAGACATTGAAAACAACATGTACGATATTGGGTTCGCTTATTATGACAAGAAACTAGCTGAAAAGTATGACAAGCTAACATACGTTAGTTGTGGGAGAAGTGAGATTTTATTGCTTGCTAAAAACGATGATAGCATTCCTGATAAGATCACTATTCCTGAACTATTGGATATGTGTCTTATTACATTGAATCCAACTAGTCACATAACTAAATCAATTATGAATGCTCTTTCTGAAAGTGGTTATGAAAGAACCTCATTAAATTGTAGTTTTGAAGTTCAATCTATTGAGAGTGCAAAGAAGATTATATCTAAGGAATTTGGTATGGCATTCTTACCGTACATTTCAGTAAAGGAAGAGTTATACAAGAAGAAATATAAAATCATCGAAGTAGAAGATTTTAAACTTGATCTTGATATAGTAATGATTTCCAAGAAGGAACATACTCCATTCGTTGATGAGTTTATTGAATGGTTCAGTGAAACTGGAAGTAATAGTTTTTGTTAAAAGACCTGCGTTGCAGGTTTTTTTAGTGCATCATTCAATTGCTTGCAACCAAACTGTGATATATTTAATGTAGGAGATGATCTTATGAAAGATAAATATTTCACCGCAAACATCGAGAAGTTAGTAAAACCTGTCGATGTAGGATCATTACATCTCATTCAAAGATTTACTGGGGCACTCCCATTAAAGACTCAAAAGAAAATGATTCTCAAGACAGCTAAGGAAATTCCTTATATGGGATTTGTTGTAGAACCATACAGTTTCTTCTTGTGCTATGAGCTAAAAGATCCCGATCGTGCAAGGAAGTTATTACCTAAAGGGTTCAAGCTTGCAAAGACAGCAATTTTTAAGGGCGGGGAAGAAAAATACTACGCAATTTTCGGTATTTTCAATGCCCACACTAGTGGTTTTTGGGGATTGAGAATGGAATTTTATTTAATTGCCGAAGATGAAAAAACAAATCTTATGAGTTGGGTTATTATCGATTATGACACAAATACAATCAGTTATGATCCAAAGAATGGACTTAAAAAGCCAAATGCTAAAGACTCGATTTTTACCATTGATTTCAATGGTACAATCATAGCCGATATAAATAACACGCAAATTGAAAGAAAACTATCTTTTACAAGTAACATTAAAAATGGAATTGAAACAAAATTAGATTACCGACTATGGGTTGAAGGGAATCTATCGATTACATACTCACCATTGCTTTCTGATAGTTATGATGTATTTTCGCTTATATTTGATCCCCTTGAATTTGAAAAGGGATTAAGAATTGATAAGAGTGACTTAAAAATTACAAATAATAATTGGTACACAGATATTGTCGATGATCAACCAGATCAAGTTTTATGTTTTCCTTATGCTCAACATTTTCTATCAGATAGTCCTGGAGCCCATTCACAGATAAAACGTACTGAAGATATTGAAAAAAACATTAATGCAATTAATTTTGATAAGATAGATTCATTTAGTTCTGAGCCAATAATTAATATGTTAGGACTGGGTGTATTAACTTCTTCAATTATCTCTACAATTATTTTAATTCTTTACTTCCTCAAATAAAAGGACACTCTATTTCTAGAGTGTCTTTTTAGATTTTACAAATTCAATTTCCCAAACTCCATTCATCACTTCTACGCAGTTTATCGAATCCTTACTTTTTTTAAATTGATCTTCTATAGATTGGACTACACAACTGTGGTCTGTAACCAAAGTGAACCTTTCACCTGGTTTCAACTTCTTCAACTCATCTTTGGCCTTTAACAAAGGTATTGGACAAATATCTCCAAAACAATCAATAACTTCATTATCCATAAAATCACTTCCTTGTATAAAATCTATTCAGTATCACTTATTTCTAAATATCTATAGTAGTCATTGTCTAGTACTAACTTTGAAACAAGAAACTTGTTTTCAACAATAGACTTCATTTGCTCGATGTACTCATCATCTACATCAGGATTACTAAATGTTCCTTCGACGTTGTCAAATCTACCTTTTTCAGTAATGAAACTAGCGTCAGATAGTATTACCATTGATTCTGAAGTTGAGAACAAATCAACCCCCATCATTAACCTTGAATCATATTCTAAGTTAAATAAGTTTGATAATGTTGGTAAAACATCTAATGAGCTAGCCAACTTATCGATTTTAGCACCCTTGGTAGCACTATTCCAAATTATCAATGGTGACTTATGTAAATCAAACTTATCTGTTCTATCAAAGTTGGATCTTTCATTCAACTGATCAGCAGTCAATCCATAAGGATAGTGATCAGTATTTATAGCAATTACGGTATCATCTAATTTTCCTGCGAGCTCTAATTGCTCAATTAAGTAAGCTAAAGCCTTATCTAGTTCAACATGCTGAGCCATATAATTTTTGACACTAAACGAGTAGTCTAAGTCGGCAACAACATCTTTATTTCTTGTACTCATAGCATTTCTCGCCTTATACTCAAGGTGTCCACTCATAGTTACGTAATACGTTAAAAAGTGTTCTTCATTTATATACTCAGATACAGAAGCTTCCATCATTTCTAAGTCACTTGTCATCCATAGATCACAATTCATTTTTAATCCCGATTTACAAGCCTTAAAATCATATCCCATATTTGGATGCGATTTATCTCTTCCATAGTACCAATACATCCAGTTGTGGTATGCGTTTCTATTGTAATCATCAAATTGATTTCCAAGAACGTATGGTAAATCAATTCCGCTTGAAGTCTTCATACTCCATTTCCCATCGGCGGGAATTAAGCTTGTTCTAGCCATGTACTCACCATCAGATGTACTGACCGGGAACAATGGTACGTAGTGGTTTGTGAATGTAAACCCTTCTTCGTATAACTTATATAATGTAGGAGTAATTTCTTTATCGATAGCTATTCCATCAAAACTTTCAGCAAGTATAACAATAAGGTTTTTACCTTCAAATAAACCAGTATACTCATTCTTATAAGTTGGTTCCTGTGAGTTAAAATAGGAATGAAGATTTTTGATCTTTTCATTATCTTCTAAAGCTGCTAGAGTCTCAAAATCAATTTCTAAGACATTTGCCTCATACTCCGGTTCAATAACATCAGGAATCTCATTATCTGGATTATTCGGATTCTCAATAACAACAATATCCTCATCTATTCCAAAAATATTCTTTCTAATCTCTACAACAAAAGAATTTGTAACTCCAAGTTCCTTGGCAATATTGAAAGCAGAGGAATTCTTATAAACTACTTTACTTAAATCCTTATTTACATTTATAACAAGAACTGAACTTACCATAAAAAACAAAGCTGTAGACATCAAGATGTAACTTCTTTTCATATTTAACTTTAATCTCGCTTGATCAACATACTTATGATTGACAAATATACTAACTCCTAGAATTAATAGCATTGTTAAAACAACGAAAATATTTCTCGTTATTACATCAATAATATATGTCTTAAAATCGGCAACTTGTCCACCATTTAAAAGCGACGTGATACTAAATATCGCACCATAAATCTTAAAGTATATTAACTGTGAAACATATATTATCGACACAAAGATTAAAATTACATCTTTTGTGTACTTATTGACTGTTTCACTCTTAAAAATACTCCCCAAAAAACATAAAATAATCGATAGTGGCATAAGGGTCATGATAAATAACCCAATCTTCCCTATACTCAATGTACCAAACGTATTTATATTGAATATCACTTCTAGAAAAATATAGTTTAGAAGTATAATCAATACTGCATTTACTTTCTTCATATAATCACCCATAACCATTATAACTTATTACAAACATAAAAAAAGACAAAAAATGTCTTTTTAGATGTTATCTCTATTTAATTTGAAGAAAATCTCAACTTGCTCCAATACATACTCTTGCTCTTTTTCACCTAAATCAGGATATATTGGTAGTCTAAGTAGGCAATCAACCTTTTCTTCCGTTACTTCCAAGTTAAGATCTTTTGCAATTTCACGACCTTTTGGAGAAGAGTGTAAAGGAATGTAATGAAAGTACGAACTAATTCCTCTATCCTTAAGGTAATTCATTAAACGATTACGAATAAGTTGTGATGGTAAAATCAAGTAAAAAATATGACCATTGGTTGTATTATATTCAGGAACTCTAATAAAACGAAAATTGAAGTTAATTGCAAGTTCACTAAAGGCCTCATAGTACCTATTAAAAACTTTCATTCTCTTACTTGTAATTAGATCTACTTGTTCAAGTTGGGCTAGTAAATGGGCCGCAAGTATATCAGATGGTAGCATTGAACTACCTACATTGACCCAGTTATAAAATGAAATATCTCCCCTAATAAAACTTGCTCGATTTGTCCCTTTTTCTCTGATAATTTCTGCATCGTTTACTTTTGAACTATCTGAATTAATTATTAGACAACCGCCTTCACCACAAGAAATATTTTTTGTTTGATGAAACGACAAGATACCAAAGTCACCAATAGAACCCAAATACTTATCCTTATACTTTGCATTTATTGCCTGTGCAGCGTCTTCAATAATAATTAACTTATGCTTGGCTGCAAGTTCAACAAGGCGATCCATATCGCAAGATGTTCCGGCATAATGAACTACGATAATTGCCTTTGTTTTTGAAGTGATTTTTGACTCAAGATCATCTAAACAAAGGTTATAATTTTCATCAATATCAGCAAAAACCGGCATTCCCCCATTAAGTAATACCGCATTAGCAGTAGATGGAAAAGTAAAGGATGGCATTATAACTTCATGATCAGTAATTTTTGCCAACATACATGCTAACTCCAAGGCTGTTGAAGCTGATGTTGTTAACAAGACTTTGTTAAAATCATACTTGCTCTCTAGTAAAGCAGATGCCTTTCTTGTGAAGATATTATCTCCAGAAGTAAGACCCGAACTGATTACTTCCTCAATATATTTAATCTCATTGCCAGAGACATATTGTCTGTTAAAATCTACTTTCATATATATCCCCTGCTTTCAAAAAATTAACTACATTTTAGCAAAGTATTAATTAAGATACTACCAAAAAAAGGCAGGTATAACCCACCTTAATATTAATCACTTAAATAATCGAGTTTATTGGCTTCTTGTTATACCTATTAACATAGGTGAAATTTACAACTAAAATCATTGCAATTGAAATTACCAAACCGACTATAAGATTGTTAGTTGCAAGAGTTTTTAAATCACTCTCATATCCTAATATCTCAAATAAATAAGCTTGGTTAACTATCAATGCAACTAGGTAGCCAATAAATGCTGTTACTACTACATTTATACCAAGAATGGCAGAGACATTTAAATTACTGTATCCCAAACTTCTATATAAGGCAATGTCATACTTATAATGTGAGAATGTATAAATAAGCAATGTTAAAAATGCAACAAAGAAAATTACTAAAGACAATGTACCCAAGAAGAAATTGAAATCTACCATTGTTCTAACATTCAAATATGATGATTCAATGTTTGCTAATTGCTCTCGGTTATAAACAAAATTATCACCTAAATAGTTCGACACTTCATCATGGGTTAGTTCTGATGGATCGCTCTTATATATGACATTACCCTCAGCAGATAAATAGATAGGTGAACTATAATTGTAACGGCCACCGTCGTACTCATTTAAGTCAACTACATTTCCTAACCCGCTTTTGATTAACTCGATAGCATTTCTAGAAAAATATATTCCTTTAACATCCTTACTTAGTAATTGTGAGTCAATTAGACCAACAATTTTAAACTTCATTAAACGAATTGTTTGCTCTGTTTGTTTAGTTTCCCTATTCAACTCAGGAGCACTAACTTGATAAAACTCGACATGCTTTGAGCTTGCTACATGATATAGTTGCTCTAAGGTAAGATTTCCATTCAGATATTCTGAGTACCTAAATCTAAACTCAGGAAACTTCTCTATCAAAGTTGATACATCAATGATAATCTCATAATCACTTTCTGGCATTCTACCATAAACTATACTCCTATGCGGAAATGTTTCAAAATCAATTGTTGATAACTTAAGCTTTTGAAATGATGGAACAACATATGGACATGGCTCAAGACCATTATTCATAAAAAGGTATGAAATATCATCTCCTTCTATCGAGATTAACTTCAATGCCGAAAATAGCGACGTATTTAAGTATTCATACTCTTCTTCATAAAGTTTTACCGATCCACTGAACTCATAACTTGTCCCGACAAAATCTATTAGTTCATTAGCCTCAATCTCATCTACATTAAACTCACTTTCAAAATAACCACCAATATCTTGTAAAGGATTAAGTTTTGCCTCGTGACTTAAGATCATATCCTCGTACTTATCACCTGATAAAACTAAAGTGTTTGCATATGAAACAATAAACAATGCTAAGAATAAAAGTAAAGCAAGATTGTAAAGCTTTAGGATAAATAACCTTTTCAAACTGTGAAGTATAGTACCTAATAATGAAATATTTACTTTCTTGTAATCTAAAGTTGTTTCAAACTCCTTATTTTGATTTTCTTTTACCAAGACGAAGGTTGATTGGTCATAATCATACTCATATACTTTATTAAAGTATTTGTTCGCAAGACTTTTTTTATGAGTGACCATAATAACTACCTTGTCTGCGCACAACTCTTTGATTAACTCCATGATTGTAGTAGCATTTCTATCATCTAAGTTACCTGTGGGTTCATCACATATCAGAATATCAAAATCCTTAATAACGGCTCTTAAAAGGGCAATTCTTTGCTTTTGACCACCACTTAGCTTATTAACTTTCTTGTGTTTATACTCAAGCATTCCAACTTTATCTAAGTACTCATCAATCTTTTTTGAACTAAACAAGCTTAAATTCATAGATAGCTTTAAGTTCTCATAAATACTTAACTCCCCGATAAGGTTATACGATTGGAATAAGAAGGCAATCTTTTTGTTTCTTAAAAAGTTAATCTCATTTGAACTAAAATCTCTATATTTTTTTTGATATAAGTAATTACTTCCTACATCGGCGTTTTCATATCCACTTATGATATTCATCAATGTTGATTTCCCACAACCTGTTTTACCAGTAATCCCGATAAAATCACCTGGTTGTCCGTCTATATTTACCTCTTTGAAGACTAACTGTGTTCCAAATTTTTTCCCAATATCACGCAATTTAATCATAGCAACCCCCTACTTAATTAACTTTCTTTTTTGTATTAAATAACAAGCTACAAATGGAATAAACAAAGATAGTACTATTCCAATTGAAGTCATGTCAGGAATATAGGCAAAGTCAAAACTTCTACTACGATATATCAAAGTAGAAATTGTTCTTTCAATAACATTTGAAAGCATCATCGTCATACCGAAATAGGCAATAATAGTTAAGAAAATGAAATTGACATTAATAAGTATTAACTCCACATAGTAAAGTTTTCTCTTCTCTAACTCCTCCATACCCAATAGCTCATAAACTTGATACTCTGATTGTCGCTTCAAGTTAAATCTGATGAATCCCGTTAATGCTGTTAGTAGGCCAATTAGTAACACATAAAATGAGTAGGTAGCAATGTAACTATCAACATTCTCCTTATTACTGACATCTTCACTAATATCATAAAAATACTCAGGAAGTTTTACTTCAAGTATCTTATCGTGCTTTGAAATTAAATCCACTTTTTCTAAATATTCTCTTGAATCAATCTGCCCATCATACAAAGTAAATGTTTTGTATATCTCTTTTTTTGAGAAATCTACTTCTTTACTTAAAATCTCAACAGCGTCTAGAAGTTGATACGTACCTTCACTGCTATAATAATCTCTTGGTCTTTTAGGAGTAAAGTTATTACTTAGTAGTTGGAAATTCTTCTCAATGTGTCCTATTGTTGAGTAAATATTTTTATTATGTTTTCTAGATGCAAAACTTGAGTCTGGTTCCATATTGTATGGATAATTGTCAAATGTAAAGGTAATATCATCGACAATACCCACTACCTTAATATCAAAACTTTGAAGTGTTCTGATATCGAATTTACCTAAGTAAAGATAACCATCAAATCCAATTCCAAGTTGATATCTCTCAATAAATGCCATTTTATCTTCACTTGTCATATCTTCATAAACGATTGTCTCAAAATCAAGTTCATACTTTGTTATATGCTCATTGTATTCACTAATAATACTCTCGAAAGCAAATTCATTTATCAACACTTCATAATCATTTTTTGGTAAGGAACCAACTATTATATGTTCCTCTATTACTGAAATATCTTTAAAAGCGAACATAGTACCAAAACCTATTTGTTCATAATCAGCAAATGTTTCATCATAATTGTGAAGTCTTCTGTAGGGATAACTTAGTTCGTTTATTTGCTCTTGACTTAACTGCAATCTTTCATCATAAAGCCTAAAAAAACGGTCTCCTGTATAAGGTAAACCTCCCCATATATTTAATCCTTTAGCAAGCCCAGAATTATAATAAGGGTTGTATACTAAGTCGATAATATAGTTATCATACCCAAATTCTTCTGCTAACTTATCTAGCTCATCAATTGAAGAGTATCCGAAGACATCAGTAACGAATGTATCTCTACTTTTGTAGTCAACATACTTTTCATTTAAAGAACGATCAAAACTGTTTTTACTGAAATTAAGTATTAAAAAGACTGATGTAAAAATCGCAAATGCTAAAAATATAGTAGAAATTTTGAAGGCATATCTCCAGAAATTTTGAAAAGCTAATTTTACGATATTACCATTAGTCATTACTCCATACTTATTGCCACCAATAACCAACTTATTTTGGTCTGTTTGTTTTACAACTTGAATATCTTTATCTTTAATCACATAAAGACGATCGGCGTATTTTTCAATAAGTAGTTCCGAGTGTGATGCAACAATAACAAGTTTTGTTTTACTGATTTCTTTCAATATATCAAAAATTTCAAATGATGTTTCCTCATCAAGATTTCCTGTTGGTTCATCACATAATAGTACTGATGGATCAGTGATCAAAGCTCTCACAATCGCTAACCTTTGCTTTTCTCCACCCGATAAAACCGCGGAAGGTTTATACTTGTTATGCTTCATACTAACAGAATCTAATAGTTCATCAATTCTATCTTCATCTACTTCTATATCCTTGATTTGCAAATGTAGAATTATATTCTCATAAACTGTTAAATCGGTTTGAATCTTAAAGTCTTGAAAGATGTAAGCCATATTATTCCTTCTAAATTTTGTTACTTTTTCAGGAATAATATAATCGCCCTTGAAGTGTTTGATTCCATACAAAACATTTAAAAGTGTCGACTTCCCTTCTCCCGAATCTCCTTTTACAAAAGTGATTCCGACTTGATCAAACTTAATGTTTAAATCATTGTAAATTTGCTCTTTCTTATAAGCTACACTAACGTTTTTTAACTCCATAATACCCCTCCTTAAATTGCATTTCCTAAAGTAAAGCACTGCTAAAAAGCAGTGCCTTTGTTAAATTATTGAATTGATTGATTTCTTGCTGAAGCGAGAAACATAGCTAACATTAATTACCAAAATTGTAATGATCGTAATAATAAGTCCAACTATAACCTGGAAGTTGGATACAGCTATCAAGCCTTGATCATAACCAAGTAAATCAGTAATATAATTATTATTTATGTATACAGCAAGTAAGTAACCAAAGGCTGTAATAACAATATTATTTAGTGATAATATCAATGTTACGCTGATATTGTTGTAACCAAGTGATCGATAAATTGCAATATCGTGCTTATAGTGTGAGAATGTATAAATTAGTAATGTTAAGAATCCCACAAAAAAGATTAACACCGACATCATTGATAAAAAGAAATTAAACCCCACCATCGTTTTTACGCTAACGTATGAGTTATCTATATTATCAAGTCTTTTTCTATCTAAAGTAAAGACATCTCCTATTTCTTCCATCACCTTATCGTGAGTGTCTTCGCTAGGATCTGCTTTGTAAATGATTACATCACTAATATCTGGACGATAGAAGAAGTCACTAACTAAGTCCAATGTTTCTTCAGAAGCATAGATACCACCGATTTCACCACTTAAATGTTGAGAGTCAATAAACCCTGTGATCTTAAGTTTAATCGAGGTGATAACTTGTTCTGCAATTCTAGTTTCTCTATTCACAGTGTACTTATCCACCTTATAAAACTGCAGATGCTTATTATCCATTATCAACTTAATCTTGTCGATCGAATCATTCCCGTTGATATACTCTGAATAAGTAAATCCAAATTCTTCAATTAACTTTATAAAGGTAACAACATCAATAATTACTTCAAGTTCATTTTCTGGCATTCTTCCCACTAACATATCTCGGTATGGAAATGTTTCAGTATCTAAAGTTGTAAAGACATAGCTATCATAATCAGCAACAACATACTTTCCAGAACTTAATCCCCCGTCTAGCATTCTACTTCGTTCAATTCCGTTATCGATATTAATTAACTTTAAAGCGCCGATAAGTGGTGTTCTTCTAAATTTATAATTTGATTCATAAAGTTTAATTGGTGCATAGAACTCATATGTAGAGGCAATGTAGTCAACATTTTCACTTTCCTCATACTTATCAAAATCGGATTCAAACTCTGAATATCCTTTTAACTCTTGCAATGGATTGAACTCTAACTCATGGTCTATGATCATTTCCTCATACTTCGAGCCTGATAAAACAATTGAGTTAGCATATGAAACCATGAAGAAAGCCAGAAATACGATTAAGGCAATATTATAAAGTTTCAACATAAACAAACGTTTCATCGAATGGAAGAACGAACCAACTTTAGATAGGGTTACAAACTTCGATTTGAATGACACACTGTCTTGATTATTTGGATTATCCTTTTTCAAAACAAAAGTTGATTGATCATAGTCATACTCATAGATTTTATTAAAATATAAGTTGGCAACACTTCTTTTATGGGTTACCATAATAACTATTTTATCCTTACATAAATCTTTTATTAAGTTGAGGATTAGTTCTGCATTCTCATCATCTAAATTCCCGGTAGGTTCATCACATATAAGAACATCGAAGTCCTTGATGATAGCTCTTAAAAGGGCAACTCTTTGCTTTTGACCTCCACTAAGATTTTTAATCTTTTTATGTTTGTATTCAAGCATCCCTACCTTCTCAAGATACTCATCAATTGTTTTTGACTTAGCAATACTTAAGTTAAAAGATAACTTCAAGTTCTCGTAAATACTTAATTCATTAATAAGGTTAAAGCTTTGAAATAAGAAGGCAATTCTTTTATTTCTTAAGTAGTTAACTTCCTTACTACTATATTTGTTTAATTCTTTACCGTTGATGACGTTTGAACCAACATCATAGCCCTCGTAACCACTAATGATGTTTAATAATGTTGATTTTCCACAACCTGTCTTACCGACAATCCCTACAAAGTCTCCGGGTTTTGCCTCAAAGTTAACATTTTTAAATATTAACTGATCTCCATACTTCTTTCCAACATTTGTTAATTTAATCATATTCACACCTACCTTACTAACTTTCTTCTAAAGATTACATAACATAATGTAAATGGTAAAAGCAGGGCTGCTAAAATTAGAACAGGACCAAACCCAAATGTATATGCAATGCTAAAATCACTTGTCTTATAAATTAAACCAGTAATGGTATTTTCAATTACATCACTCATAAAGATTGTGAACACAAAGTAAAAGGCAACCACTAGTAAGAGATAGTTAAGAGAGATTAGAACTAACTCCCTTCCGTATAACTTACGTTTTTCTTTTCCTTCCATTCCTAATAATTCATATATAAGATACTCTTCTTTTCTTCTAATACTGAATCTAATAAACGCTACTAAAGCAGTAATAATTCCAATTGTTAAAATATAGAATGAGTAGTTATTGATATAGTTATTTATGTTTTCTTGATTGTTTAAATCTTCTGAGATCTCGTAATAGAACTCCGGGAATTTAATACTATCTGCCCATTTATCTTCTGAGAAAGCATTAATACGTTCTAAATACGTAACTGTATCAAGGTCTTCATCTATTACGAGAATGGTTTTAAACATTTCCTTCGTATATACATTTCTAGGATTTTCAAGCATTCTTGCAGGATCTACAACATAATCACTAGGTTTTAGAATATAATCTCTAAAAGCCCAAAAATTGATATAGTTATTAGTTGCAAGTTGTAATTGACTCGTGAAATAATCTTTATGAACGTATAAGTTTCGATTATGTCTTCTAAAAGTATTGCTGTGTCTTTGATCTAAGTTGTAAGGATAATTATCAAACCTAAAATCATTGTCATCCACTACTCCAACTACCTCAAAGTTGTACTCTAATAATTTAATGCGATCATAATCTTTTGTTATTTTATCCTCATCATAACCAATACTAAGCTTATTATCATTGATGAACTTCATAATTTCATCACTAGACATATCTTCAAATATAAGTTTAGTAAATGACTCATCAACAGCTAGCATTTTCTCATTATAATCTTCAATAATTGACTTAATTGTATTGATGTTTACCAATACCTCATAACCACCCTTAGGGATGCGTCCATGAATAACAAATCTTGAAATATAACTATAGTCATTGACAACAAACATTGTTCCCTGTACTGATTCAACATACGAGAACTTCATTTCATCTTCTGTATATTTTTCCTTATAATGACTTTCATAACCTATAGTATTTTCATCTACTATTTTTTTATCAGAAAGTAAATCAGTATTATATAATCTAAAAATCTTATAACCTTTATATGATTTATCAGCAGATGCTAATCCTTTATTAACTCCTGTTGTATATCTTGGATTATAAATACCATCTAACATATAACCGTCATAGCCAAAGCGTTCTACCAAGGCGTCTAACTCTGCAAATGAGCTATATCCAAATACATTAACAACAAATCCATTTTTACCAGGATAACTTTCATACTTCTCATTTAAGGAATCATCAAAGCTGTTTTTTGAGAAGTTAAGAACTAAGAACAAAGCTGAAAAGATAGCAAACACCGTAAAAATTGCGGTAATTTTGATATAGTTCTTCTTAAAATTACTCCAGGCAAGTTTGTTAACATCTTTTCTTGAAATAGCACCATACTGAACATTTGTGTACTTTAGCTTATCTTTTTCTTCAAATTTTAGTGGTGTTAAATTATGGTTTTCAACCTGATAGATTCGATCAGCATACTTCTCAATTAAGACTACTGAATGCGAAGCAACTACTACTAACTTTGTTTTGCTGATTTCTTTTAAGATATCAAAAATTTCAAAACTTGTATCTTCATCTAAGTTACCGGTCGGTTCATCACAAAGTAGTACTGAGGGGTTGGTAACTAATGCTCTAACAATTGCTAATCTTTGCTTTTCTCCCCCAGAAAGTAGTTTAGCTTTTTTATACTTATTATGTTTCATATAACATGTATCAAGTAACTCATCTATATAGTTATAATCAATCTCAATATCTTTTATTTGTAAATGTAATTCAATGTTTTCAAGAACAGTAAGATTAGGTTGAATCTTGTAATCTTGAAATATATAACTCATGTTATTTCTTCTAAACTTAGTAATTGGTTCTGGAATATCATATTCACCTTTAAATGATTTTATTCCATATAATATATTCAATAATGTTGATTTTCCTGCTCCTGAGTTTCCCTTAACAAATGTCATTCCAACTTCATCAAGGACTAGGTTTAAGTCATCATAGATTAGCTCTTTGCGATATGATGATCTAATATTTTTTAACTCCATAAGTTGCCTCCAAATTTCTCTAAAAAAGTAAGTCCGTACTTTCAATTCTATCATAGCAAGATTATATTTAACACAACTATTTAGTGGGTCATAAACCTCATCACGCAATTATTAATTTTAATTATATTGAATTATGAATTCTATTACTAAAAAAAAAGTGAAATCTAAGTTTCACTTTTCTGGTGTAAGTTTAAAACTATTTCAATACCACAAGTTTTCGAGTTGTCACTAAAGACTAGTTCCCCTTTGTTATATAGCGTAACTGAAACATTTCCACCGAGAACCTCTTTAATAACCTTTTCCATATTACCTTTGTAAGGAGCTTTTAACTCTCTTGAATCTTCGATTGAAGCTTCAAGCTTTAAAAGTAGGTTACCTTTTTTTATTTTGAGACTTATCTCTTTATCGTTTATCTTCTCAATCTTTAATCTTGAGTTATTATATGTCGCGAAACGGTATTCTATACCTTGATGAGTCAAATTACAAATCAGACCATTAAACTTAAAACCTAAAAATGGGATAGTAGCTGTTGAAAAAAACAAACTAGTATCACTATCAAAGTGATTAGACTGAATCCAAACATAGGATTGTGGAAAGGATTTACCCCAATCTTTCTCAATGTAACCCTTACCACCGGTAAAGTCGATGTTTTTACCGTCAATCACCAAACTCCCCTTTAAAGAGTGATTCATACTAACTAATCCGTGATTACACTCCATTTTCGGAATATATGAGAAAAATCCCATAATATTTGGAGTAAAGACACTTCTATTAATTGTTTGTAGTTTCCCAAAGTCAATTTCCCCAGCGATAGAAACAATGTCTTCTAGGTCAATTGAAATTCCTGTTAAACTAAACTGATTATTCTCGATTTCCACCTTAAATGGAAGATCGCTTGATGAAAACTCCTCTAAGGAATATCTTATATAATAAGACTTCAAACAATTATTCTCATCAGAGATGATGCATTGAATAAAAGCATGACTATCATCTGAAAGACTGATACCCGGTATAAAACTTATTGAATATCTTTCATCCCTAGTTACTTGCTTATAATACCAACCTTCAAAGTAATTTCTCTTATTTAGATTACCTTGAAACAGCTCCGTCTTTTTGTGTTTTTTCATCCAATCACCTCCTTTCCATTATAGCAACCTTTTAAAATATTAGTTGATAAATTTTTTATTTACATGTTTTTGTACTATAATTAAGATAGAAAGGATGTGTTTCTATGAATATATTCAAAAATAAAG